>Ga0256406_1001647_pt1 | contig 35111 bp, 33 predicted proteins | sample RumenRJG_03DNA_FD_185986 | JGI IMG/M metagenome (GOLD analysis project Ga0256406, IMG submission 185986) | Bovine rumen microbial communities from Lethbridge, Alberta, Canada - RJG_03 | ecosystem: Host-associated > Mammals > Digestive system > Stomach > Rumen | place: Canada: Alberta | collected...
CGCGGACAGCTGACAGAAGCTAAGGCCGTAAAGAACTTTGCCATAGAAGGAAAGACAAGCTGCGTGCACGGACTGGAAGATCGCACTATCTGAATATCACATGGAACAAATGGGAGAGCCGCGCTATCTGATAGTAGAGTGCTGGTAACGGACAAGAACGAAAGACAAACTTTCTTGTAGCTTCATCCTGATAACGGTCTTTTTTCAGAATATTTCCAGCCAACCGCTTCTTCTTATTAAAGAGAGTGGAGCGAGCGCCCAGATTATTTTTTTCAAGATAGCTAATAACTTTATAATCCTCTATATCGTTGGTGCCATTCAAAATAGCCTTGGACGTAGCGGTGAAACCACGACGGAAGAAATTCAGCGGTTTCGAGACCACAGCCACATTTCCCTGCTGAGCTATTTCTATCCAAAACAACCAATCACCAGATTGTCTGTAGTCTGTAAACTGTCGGTCAATATTTAAAGCCACATCTCTTGAGAAGATGGCAGAACTGGCATTAGCGACACGATTTCCTAGAGTTAGATATTTCTTAATAAACTTTTTACCATCACTCACCTCGTCCTGATGGAAAAGTTTGTTCTGGCAGATGCCTATCTCCTTTCCATCATTGTCCACCCACATAGAGCGCGAAAAACATAACACGCAATTGTTGGCAACATATAAATTTACGAGCGTACTAAGAAAATCCGGCTCACAATAATCATCGGCCTCAGCGAGCCAAACAATATCTCCTTTAGCCAATGAAATTCCTTTCATCCACTGTTTGATAGGTGAGCCGGTATTCTGCTCATTCCTCACAATCTGGCTGACATGAGGATTGTCTGCATACTGACTGATGACCTCCATGCTATTGTCAGTAGAACAATCATCAAGGATAATCAACTCAAAATGGGAATATGTCTGCTGGAGAATACTGTCTATACGTTGGCGAAGAAATCGGGCATAGTTATAGTTAGGAACGATGACGCTGACGAAAGGAGTCTGACTCATAAAGAACGTGATTTATTGATAATATTTGCAAAGTTAATGGTTTTAAAAGTCTCATACAAATAAAATCATTCATATTATTAAATAATCGTTATCTTTACTTTGCTGATTGATAATAATGCTATACCTTTGTGGCAATAACACTCAGGGTATGATAAACGAGAACTACAAGGTATCTATATTAACACCAGTCTATAATGTATCCAACTATATCGAGCGCTGTGCACGTTCGCTCTTCGAGCAGACCTATGACAACCTCGAATTCATTTTTGTCGACGACTGTACGCCAGACAACAGCATGGAGATTCTTGCTCAAGTAACAAAAGATTATCCACAGAGAAAAGAGCAATTAAAAATAATACATAATGATAAAAACAAGGGCTTGGCTGCTGTAAGAAACATACTTACGAAGTTAGCTGATGGTACCTTTATCATGCATGTAGATTCTGATGACTGGATAGAAAAAGACACCACTGAAAAACTTGTTAACAAGCAAATTCAAACTGGTGCTGATATCGTATCCTGCAATAGCGTATTAGAGGAGTCGTCTCACCAATCGCTCATTCAACTACCACAAAAATCTGCCCCCCATGAGATGATAATGGAATTTCTCAAATCACCCAACAATCATCAAATATGGGGCAGGCTCATACGTACTTCTTTATATAACCAAATAGTAGGTGCAAGAGAAGGTCTTGACAACGGTGAAGACACACTTGTTACTCCGCAACTATTCTATTATGCGCAAAAATTGGCAAATGTAGACGAGCCTCTTTATCATTACTTCCAAGGAAACAAAACCTCACTCACACACAAGGAAATCAGAAACAAAGTCAATACCAAGGCAAGAATTCAGATCATCCAAAATAGTATCTTATTAAGAGACTTCTTCAAAGGAAAGGATAAAGAATTAGAGAATCAAGCAAACAGCCATATCGCTCTCCAAATTTGGGACTCGTCCAAGCATTGTGCACGCCGTGATAAGCAAGCGTTTAAACAGATGTGGGCATACAGAAAATATGTAGATGGCAATCCATTCCTTAGCTTTGCAGGGAAATGGGGCAAACTAGGAGTTTTTTGGCGAAGCCACTACTACTGCGTGTCATTTATTAGATGACATAAGAGAATAGACCTTAAACTCTCACAACCTTTAGCTTGCTTTCTGCTTATTACATGTACCCCAACTACCAAAGGAGCTATTAGAGTCGAGAAAATAAATAATAGATTTCTCTTGCCAATCTCAAAGAAATTGCCTAAATTTGCAGAAAAAGATAGTATGATAACGACCGCACCATCACAAATGAATACAGTTGACGCACTTTGGATTCTCATTCAAAGTCAAACCAAGGCCGTACGTAAAGCTCTTCTGAAACGTATATTGGCAGAAGAGAACCTATCAAAGAATGAGGAAAAAAATCAAAAGACATTAGTAAAAGACAGCCTCTCACGGGCTTTCAGCGAACTCCATGCGGGGGAAGTGCATCACAATGCAAGACAACTGTTTGAAGAATAAGACTATATGAAAGTTGTCTTTGACTATCTTGAAGAGTTTGCACATAGGGCAAAAACCTTACGCAAGAAGTATCCATCTTTTAAGGATGATTATGATGCCTTTCTTGATGAGCTGGAGAAGAATCCTTTCTCCGGAGAATCATTAGGGCAGCACATATACAAGACTCGTATGGCTATTACTTCTAAAGGTAAAGGAAAAAGTGGAGGAGCTAGAGTTATCACATACAATCTTCTAAAGAAAAATGAAGACGAGATAGATATAACCCTTATGACTATTTATGACAAGTCGGAAATCTCCAATGTTTCTGACACCTATCTTCGAAGTCTAATTAAACAATTGGCCCAACCTAAAAAATAACTACGAACATAAGACTAAAGTGGTATAAGGCGAAGCCGTTACTATAGTTTTTTATAAGCCATCAAGAAGTTTATCTTTGGAATGATTTTTCAGAACAACTTTACAAAACAAGATTAAGATACCAATGAAATTAATTTCTTTTGATATATTTGACACCGTACTGATTCGAAAGTGCGGTCTTCCTGAGAATATCTTTCCTATCGTAGCAGAGAAACTGTTTCCCAACGACTTGGCATTCCAACAGGAGTTTGTACAGAGTCGCATCTACAGAACGGTGGTTTTATCAAGAACAAATCCCAACTACACACTCTACGATATCTACAATACTGATATATCTATCTGTTTCATGTACGACAACAATAAAGGCTGCGAGAAATCTCGCAGCCTTTATTGTTGTCGTACGCGGATTCGAACCACGACAAACAGAACCAAAACCTGTTGTGCTACCATTACACCATACGACAATCAGTAATGCAAAGGTAAGCCTTTTTCCCCGACAAACCAAATAAATGAAGATTTATTTTTAAATAGCGTGATTGTTTTCCTCAAAATCGCCGTCTCCATCGGCATGCCACTGCCCGGCATAGCTCAGAGAGGCCACACTGATGCGCACACCACCCGCCTGCTGCAACTGTGCGGCGAGTGCGCAGATCGTTGCACCTGTCGTCACTACATCGTCGATGACAAGCAGATGACGTCCACAGACAGCCGATGGCTTGACAAGCTCAAAGACCGCATCGACGTTCTCGGCCCTGTCTAACCGGCTCTTCGTCGTCTGACTTCCCTCAAAGCTCTTACGACGTACCACCTTCTTTAATATTGGCAACCCCGTGGCATCGTGTATGCCCAAGGCTATCATCGCACTTTGGTTATAGCCACGCTCTTTCAATCGTTTCTTTGCCAAAGGAACAGGGAGAAGCGCATCAATATCAGCAAAGAAGTTCTTCTCCGACATCATGCGACCCATGAGATAGCCCATCTCAATGCCAATATCAAAGAAGCCAGCGTACTTCAACTGATAAACGGCCTTAGCAGAATCGGCATGCGACAAATGATACATCAGTGCAAAAGCCTTCTGGAAGTCCTTCACCCTGCCCCAGAAGACCTTTGCCATGTTGTTCTCATAAGGATGGTCAAGGAAACCCGTAAGCGGGAGATGGGCCAGACAGACTGTACAGATGATATGCTCAGACGCATCCAACCGTCTGCCACAGATGCAGCACATACGTGGTGCTATCAGGTCAAAGAACTCCCGTATCATCGTTTACTGCTCTTTGCGCGCTACGGTCTTGCCGTTGACAATCTCGTATCGGCGGTCGAACTCCTCCTTGGTGCGCTTCCAACGGTTGTGCGTCCAGAGATAATACTGAGGCGCCTCTCTGACGCTCTGCTCCAACATCGTGAAGAAACGGCGCGTAATCTCACCCTGCGGCAGGCTGTTAGGATCATCAGTGATAAGGATATATTCCACCCTATAATAGCCGCGGCGGGGCCTCGTCATCTTCAGAAAGAAGACGACATCATTCATTTTGCGCTCTATGCGTTCTGCACCAGTGAAAACGGGGGTATAAGGGTGATTGAGGAATGGCAGCCACAGATGGATGTTGGTCCATTTGGGCGCCTGGTCGGCGATATAGCCACTGAGACTATAGATGCCCTGCTGCTTCCAGCGTATCAGCTGCCGCAGGATATCCTTCTTCGGCGTAGGCACACCCGTAGGCGGAAACTCACGGAGCTTGTAGAAGACATAATCCATGGCCCTGCTGTGCAGCGGGTCATAGATGAGACACTGACGCCGCTCGGGATTCATGTCTTTGCCAACATGAGAAAGCCACTCCCAGTTGCAATAATGTCCAAGCATAGCCGAAGTGTTCCGTCCCTTGCGAAACCAAGCCTCATGAACCTCAGGGTTGACGACAATCAATCGCTTGTCGAGCTCGCGACGACTGATGCTCAGCAGTTTGATGGCCTCGAAGAAATAGTCGCAGAACCAGCGGTAGAACTTCTTCTCTATGGACTTCACCTCTTTCACAGACTTTTCGGGGAAGGAGGTTGACAGGTTCCGCCTCACGATGTCACGTCTATACCTTATTATATAGTAAAGGACAAAGGCAAAGACATCGGAGAGGCCATAGAGCACCCGCAGGGGGAGCAGACTCACTGTATAGAAGAAGTAGTATGCAAACTTTGTCATTATCAATATTCGTTGTAGGACCCAGCGGCATGGGTCCTGTCGTTTACTGTTGCATGTCGTGGAGCTTGCGGTAATAGCCGTCAATGGCCATCAGCTCATCATGCGTACCGCGCTCTACAATCTGTCCGTCATGAATGACACATATCTCATCACTGTTCTTAATGGTGGAGAGACGATGGGCGACAGCCACGGTGGTACGCGTCTTCATCAGCCGGAAGAGTGCATCCTGCACTAAGCGCTCACTCTCGGTGTCGAGCGCCGACGTGGCCTCATCAAGGATAAGAATCGGCGGATTCTTCAGAATGGCACGTGCGATACTGATGCGCTGGCGCTGTCCACCGGAGAGACGGCCGCCACGGTCGCCGATGTTGGTGTCGAAGCCATTCTCCGTCTCCATGATGAATTCATAGGCATTGGCTATCTTCGCGGCCCGGATGACTTCCTCGTCGGTAGCGTCGTCCTTTCCAAACTTGATGTTGTTCTTGATGGTATCATTGAAGAGGATAGCCTCCTGGTTGACATTGCCTATGAGCGCACGCAGGTCATGAATACCCAAATCCTTGACATTGATACCGTCGATGAGCACCTCTCCCTCCTGGACATCATAATAACGCGGGATGAGGTCGACAAGTGTCGACTTGCCACTGCCACTCTGCCCCACCAGTGCCACGGTCTTTCCTTTGGGAATAACAAGGTTGATGTCTTTTAACACATAGTGACGCTCCGCGGTCTTGTTGTCAGTGTAGGCAAAAGAGACATGACGGAATTCTATCTGGTGCTCAAAGCTCTTGATATGTATAGGATTGGCTTTTTCTTTGATTTCTATGTCAGCCTTGAGAATCTTGTCTATACGCTCCATGGAAGCAAGACCCTTCGGGATATTATAGCTTGCCCTGGAGAAATCCTTCAGCGGGTTGATGATGCTGTAGAGGATAACAAGATAATAAATAAATGTGGGGCCGTCAAGCAGTGCCTTGTTCAATACCAAGATACCGCCAAACCACAAGACAACAATGATCATCAGTGTTCCTAAGAACTCCGACATGGGATGCGCCATCTGCTGACGAATCGTGACTCGGAGCAGCTGCGTGCGGTAGGCAGAGTTGATATTGTCGAAGCGGGCGTTCATCTTCTTCTCTGCATTGAAGGCCTTGATGATGCGAAGTCCACCTAACGTCTCCTCTACCTGACTCATGGTATCACTCCACAGCTGTTGGGCGTAGATACTTCTCGACTTAAGCTTGCGGCCGACAAAGCCCATAAACCAGCCAAAGACAGGGACGAAGACGATAGTGAACAGCGTCAGCTGCCAGGAGATGACGAGCAGCGTGACAAAGTATGCCACTATCAGGATAGGATTCTTGAAGAGCATGTCGAGCGACGACATGATGCTGTTCTCCACCTCCTGCACGTCGCCACTCATGCGTGCGATGATGTCACCCTTGCGCTCGTCGCTGAAGAATGACAGCGACAATGACGTTATCTTATGATATAACTGGTTGCGCATGTCGCGCACCACACCGGTACGGATAGGCATCACAGCCGCCGAGGAGAGGAAGTAGGCCGTCGTCTTGAGAAAGGTCATGAAAGCCAAGAAAAGGCCTATGACAAGCAGTGTGGTCGTAGCACTGGTGGAGATGACCATCTGCTGCACATAATATGACATATTATTCTGCAACACCTCTTTGGCGTTATCCCAGTCCCAAGCCATCAAGTCATTGGCCCTGATGCCACCGTCGACCTGGAAGAGAATCTGCAGGATGGGGATGAGGGCAGCAAAGGAGAAGATGTTCAGCACCGCCGAGAGGATGTTGAAGATTATCGACAGCGCAAGGTACTTCTTATACGGAGGCAGGAAGCGCTTTAATACTTGCAGGAACTCTTTCATCTTTCTTCGTGTTTAGTCTGGCTGTGACGTCGTGCCAGCCGTATGTTCACTGTCCATGGGAGTAGCTATCAGCGTTGCTGCCGTGCTGCCCGTCACCTTCACGCGGACCGTGTCACCAATATGATATCTGCCCTTGGGGATGATGACGGCCTTGTTCTGCTGCGTGCGACCCATCAACTGATCATGGCTACGCTTGGCAAAACGCTCTACAAGAATCTCAAATTCCTTGCCTTCATCCGCTTTGTTGCGCTCAGCCGAAATCTCTGTCTGCAAGGCTATCAGCTCGTTCAGACGACGGATCTTCTCCGCCTCAGGAACATTGTCAGGGAGATGCTTGGCGGCATAGGTGCCAGGACGCTCAGAATATTTGAACATAAACGCCGAGTCGAAGCGCACCTCACGCATCAGCGACAGTGTCTCCTCAAAGTCGGCCTCGGTCTCATCATGGTAACCCACAAAGACATCGGTAGAGAGACCGCAGTCAGGAATGATACGGCGGATGGCCTCCACCTTGCGCAGATAGTCCTCACGCGTGTACTTACGGTTCATGTCGCGCAGCACTTTCGTACTGCCACTCTGGAAGGGGAAATGGATATGATTGCAGAGGTTAGGCTCTTCCGCAATGGCATGGAGAATATCTTCTGACATATCCTCGGGATTACTCGTGGTGAAGCGCACACGCATGTCAGGCACGGCTCTGGCCACCTTACGCAGCAACTCGGCAAAGGAGCAGACATGCAGTTCCTGACCACCCTCTTCCTCGATGATAATGCCATTCTCCGGGCGTTTGCCATTGGGCAGAAGTCCATAGCTGTTGACATTCTGTCCAAGGAGTGTCACCTCTTTGAAGCCTCTGTCATGAAGGTCGCGGACCTCTGCCAAGATGCTCTCCACGTCGCGGGAACGCTCGCGGCCACGCGTGTAAGGCACGATACAGTAGTGGCAGAAGTTGTTACAGCCACGCATGATACTCACGAAACCGCTGACCTGATTGCCGCCAATACGTGTGGGGATGACATTACGGTAAGTCTCTGTGGTAGAAAGCTCCACATCGACGGCAGGCTGACCGACCTCAGCGGCGGCCATCATCTCCGGAAGATTCATGTAGGCGTCGGGGCCACACACAATATTGGCATGGTGATTCTCGATGAGATCGTTCTTCACACGCTCGGCCATACAGCCTAACACACCAAGGATGGGGCGTGGCGTGGCCTTCCGGCCGCCGGCCTCACCCTGCTCATGGGCATGCGCTTTCTGCAAGGCAAAAAGCTGGTCGAGACGGTGGTAGATCTTGTTCTCCGCATTCTCGCGTACAGAACAAGTATTGAGGAATATGGCGTCAGCATCTTGCTCATTGTCGGTGGGCTCGTAGCCTGCCATCTGCATGACAGCAGCGACAACCTCAGAATCGGCAACGTTCATCTGGCAGCCATAAGTTTCTATATATAATTTCTTCATGTATTTCTTTTATTGTTATTTGGATAATTTCTTTCTTGAAGGTTTCTCGCTCCCGGTCATACACCTTGACACCGAAGCCCACAACAAGTAGAACAAGACTCCTGAGACCAAGCCCATGACGGCATCGATGGCATAGTGGGCACGAATATAAACCGTGGCAAAGAAGATGCCGATGGCAAAAGGCAGGAGACTGAAGACGAGCTTCTTGCTGCCGGTCTTCGCAGCCAAGATAAGGCTGACTATGGTGATTCCAATGTGCGAGCTGGGGAAAGCACCCGTAGGCCGCTCGCTGCCATGGATGCTGGTGATGAGCTGATAGCCAATACCATCCGTCCACCCTGGGGGCTTCATCATCCCGAGGTGCGACGTAAAGTAATTGCCAATAGCTGGGAACACACCCTTGGCCACATTGCTGTAACCGATGGCCGGATAGTAATACATCGGGCCGGCGACAGGAATGATGTCGAAGATGAGATAGTAGGTGAAGAAGGCGCCTGTAATAATAAAGCAACACTTCTCAAACTCATGGTAGCGCATCAGAAAATAATAGACGCAGACCACGATGATGATGGGATAGTAGCTGGCATAGGAGATCTCAAGGAACTCCGACAGCACCGGCTGAGAGAACTTTGTGGCAAAGACCATGGCTGGCTGGAAGCCGAAGAGATACTCATCCCACGACGCCACAATATGGTCGAGGTTGGGAAACAGCGAGTTGATGTTGTAGGTATCCATATACCACCAGCCCAGGAGTAGCATCTGCACGAGGACACGCAGAAACATGACGGCACGGCAGGGGATAAAGCGGTAGGCAGCCCATAAGCCAATGGTGATAGCAACGATTCTCACCCGACCCCATATCATGGCCTCGGGATTCTGAAGCTTGGTGTAGCAGAAAAGCATGATGAGGAGGGTGATGGCGGCATAGGCCATAATCACCCACTCAAAGGCCGCCAAGCCTTTCTTAGGCTTCTGCTCGAACTCAAAGTATTTCTTTAGATTCATAGCCATCCATTTTCCTTGTACCACGCTATCGTCTCTCTGACGCCTTCACGGAGCTTAAAGTTAGGGTGAAATCCCAACTCGTCGCACGCCGGCTCTATGTTGCAACGCCAGTTACGCTGTCTGAGGATATTAAACTTGTCGTTATTGAGGACGATCATCTTTCCCGTCAGCCGCCCCACATATTCACCCACGAGGGTGACGAGGCGCAACACCCATACCGGTGCCTTGATTCTTATCCACCAGGGACGCCCCAACTCCTCGTGGATATAGTCACTGAAGGTCGAGCTCTGATAGACGTCACCGTCAGAGAGGAAATATTTCCGCCCGGACATGCCACGGTCCAAGGCCAGGAAGACAGCCTGCACCAGGTCCTTGACATAGACAAAGGTGATGTCCTGCCGACGGAAGCCCACGGAGAAGTCCACATGGTCGGCTATGCTCTTAGCCATGACATAATAGTCTTTCTCGCGAGGACCATAGACGCCGGTGGGGCGCAGGATGATATAGCTGAAGTCATTGCCGATAGAGTCGAGGAACTGCTCTGCCATGAGCTTGCTCTTACCGTAAGCAGTATTCGGACGGGGTGTATCGTTCTCATCAATCTCCTGATAGGGCTGTTTCTCCTTGATAGCACCGAAGATGCTCAGAGAGCTGAGATAGACAAATCGCTTGATAGGCATCTTCAGCCGCAAGAGCGCATGCACAAAGGCTTTCGTGCCCTCGTAGTTGACACGGAAGAAGTCGTCCTTGTGCAGGCATTTGGTCACACCGGCAGCATGGACGACATAGTCGAAGTCGTGGCCCCGCAGCTCCTCAAGGAGTCGCTCCTCAGAAGAGAAGTCCAAGTTGATAAAATGTATCCTTTCATCTTGGAGATACTTGCGCGAACTCGTAGCGCGCACACCCGCCCACGTTTCAAAACCGCGGCGCAAAGCTTCCTCCACGATGAAGCTGCCAATGAAGCCACTGGCACCTGTTATTAATATTTTCATAATCAATCAGGTTACAAAGTTAATACATAATTGAGAAATTTTCCAAAATAATGGTAATTAAATTGTGAATCTTCAAAAGTTTTTCGTTAATTTGCACATTATAAACTTCGTAACTCATCAACTATATGGGAAAGAACAATCATAACACCGGTAAGCCCAAGAAAGAGCGCCGAGGCGGCAAGCGTATGTCAAAGAAGCAGCTCGCTACCGCTCTTGAGAAATATTTTGCTTCACAACCTGACAAGACGCTGACCTTAAAAGACATCTTCCGCGCCCTACACCTTGACACCCATCCTCTGAAGATGCTCGCTATGGACATCATGGACGAGATGTCATGGGACGACTATATCACCAAGGTCTCCGACAACAGTTATAAGCTCAACACCAAAGGACAAGTGCAGGAAGGCACCTTCCAGCGGAAGTCCAACGGCAAGAACTCCTTCCTTCCCGATGACGGCGGCAAGCCCATCTTCGTCGCTGAGCGCAACTCCATGTCTGCCCTCACCGGCGACCGCGTCCGCGTCTCCTTCATGGCCCGACGCCGCAACCATATCAAGGAAGCCCAGGTCATCGCCATTCTCCACAGGGCCAAAGATCAGTTTGTAGGCCGTCTGCGCGTAGACAAGGACATCGCCTTTCTTGTCACGCCGGAGAACACCTTTGCACAGAGCATCCTTATCCCCAAGCGCAAGCTGAAAGGTGGCAAGACCGACGACAAGGCCGTAGTGAAGATCACGCAGTGGCCCGACGAAGAGCATAAGAATATCGTCGGCGAGGTCGTCGACGTCTTAGGAAAGAGCGGTGACAACGACGTGGAGATGAACACCATCCTCGCACAGTATGGTCTGCCTTATAAATACCCCAAGAACGTGGAAGCTGCCGCCGACAAGATCAGCGGTGAGATAACGGAGCAGGATGTCCAGGAGCGTGAGGACTTCCGCAACACCTGGACCTGCACCATAGACCCGAAGGACGCCAAGGACTTCGACGACGCGCTGTCTATCAAGAAGCTCGACAGCGGGCTCTATCAGGTTGGTGTGCACATCGCCGACGTCTCACACTATGTCACCGAAGGCAGCATCATCGACAAGGAAGCTATGAAACGCGCCACCAGTGTCTATCTCGTCGACCGCACCATCCCCATGCTCCCCGAACGCCTCTGCAACTTTGTCTGCTCCCTGCGTCCCAATGAGGACAAGCTCACCTTCAGCGTCATCTTCGACCTCGACGACGAGGCTAACATCAAGGCGTCCCGCATCGTGCATACCATCATCCGCTCCAACCGCCGCTACGCCTACGAGGAGGCACAGCAGGTGCTGGAGGACAATGGCGTTGTCGACGGCACCGGACAGCCCGCTCCCGACCCAGGGAAGGCTGGATACAAGGATGAATACGGGTGGGAGCTCTGCACCCTCGACCGGTTGGCAAAGAAACTGCGCGAGAAGCGCTTCAAAGACGGCAGTGTGAAGTTCGACACCGAGGAGCTGCATTTCGATGTCGACGAGAAGGGACACCCCATCCGCTGCTACTTCAAACGCTCCAAAGATGCCAACAAACTCATCGAGGAGTTCATGCTCCTGGCCAACCGCACCGTAGCAGAGAGCGTGGGCAAGGTGAAGAAAGGCAAAAAGGCCAAGACCCTGCCCTACCGTGTCCACGACAATCCCGACCCGGAGAAGATGGAGACGCTCAGAAAGTTTATTGCACCCTTCGGCCTCAAGATAAAGACCGACGGCACCCGCAAGGCCATGATAAAGAGCATCAACAAACTTATGGACGACGTCAACGGGCAAAAAGAAGGCAAGCTCGTGCAGAGTGTGGCACTCAGAGCCATGATGAAAGCCAAATACACCACGCACAACATCGGGCACTTCGGCCTCGGCTTCGACTACTACACCCACTTCACCTCGCCCATCCGCCGCTACCCCGACACGATGGTCCATCGCCTCGTGACGAAATACCAGCATGGTGGCCGCTCGGCCAATGAGAAGCACTACGAGGAGCTCTGCGAGCACTGTTCCGACATGGAGCAGATAGCCCAGAACGCTGAGCGCGACTCCATCAAGTACAAGATGGTGGAGTTCATGGGCGACAAGATTGGTGAGGTCTACGACGCACATATCAGCGGAGTGACGAGCTATGGTGTCTACGCTGAGATTGACGAGAACCACTGCGAAGGTATGGTGCCCATGCGCGACCTCGATGACGACTACTATGAGTTCGACGAGAAGAACTTTCTCCTCCGCGGACGTCGCCATCACCACAAATACCAGCTTGGCGACCCCATCCGCATTAAGGTGGCACGCGCCAATCTGGAGAAGCGACAGTTGGACTTCACCTTAGCTGACAAATAACAACGGACACAGCACAGAAGGACCTTTTGTGAAGTCCAGAAGTCACAGAAGTCCAGTCATAGTCCAGAAGTTGCAGAAGTCCAGTCATAACATCATTCATACCGAATATCCGCCGGATTCCCCACCGGCCTATCAGAAGTTACTGCATATGACTGGACTCCCGGACTTCTGCGACTTCCGGACTTCTGCAATAGCCATTCCAACAGCAACCAGACAGCAAATGAAGATTTTTTGCGTGGGCATGAACTACGCCCAACACAATAAAGAGTTAACAGACACGTTAATAAAGACAGAGGAGCCGGTCATCTTTCTCAAACCGGACTCCAGCCTGCTGAAGAACCATAAGCCGTTCTTCATCCCTGACGACCTGGGGCGTATCGACTACGAGGCTGAGGTCGTGGTACACATCAACAAGTTGGGCAAGACTGTACCCATTCGCTTCGCCCCGCGTTACTATGATGCCGTCACCTTAGGCATCGACTTCACAGCCCGTGAGCTGCAGAGACGGCTGTCGCAGAACGGACAGCCCTGGGACCTGGCCAAAGGTTTCGACGGCGCAGCCTCCATCGGTGAATGGACAGACAAGGAGCTGCTGCCCGACATCCAGAGGCTGCGCTTCCACCTCGACATCAACGGCAAGACCGTACAGGAAGGATACACCGGAGACATGCTACGCCCTGTCGACGACATCGTGGCCTACGTCAGCAGGTTCTACACGCTGAAGACGGGCGACATCATCTACACAGGGACACCGGCAGGAGTGGGACCCGTAAGCATCAACGACCACCTCGAAGGCTGGATAGAAGAGAGGAAAGTCCTGGACTTCTATTGCAGATAACCAACTCCACAGAAACAAAAAGACAACAACATGCAGAAGCTCTACGCTGTCATCATATTCTTACTCTTACAATGCGACCTCACGGCTCACGCACAACGGTTCTTCAACCTCACTTCCGAGCAGGTGAGTGTCGACTCCGTCATGCCGTCATTCTCCTACAGCGTTCCGCTTCCCGACAACTACGCCGACTCCACTTATTCCGTGTCGATTCTCTACCCTGAGTTCATCGACATGTCCGACGCTGACATCGCCAACTACCACCGTATGAGTCAGTGCCCGCTGCCTGCCCTGCCGACGGCAGAGAGCAACATCATCTTCGACAGGAAGCGCCCCAGCCTCCTCGTCTCTTTCTGCCCCTTGGTCTATAGAGACGGCAAATATCAAATTCTTGTCAGCTTCATGCTGCGCATTGACGCCAAAGCCAACAAACAAAGCGCTAAAAGCCATGCCAAGAGCAGTATCGTCTCTGCCGCTCCCGCCATGGCCTCTGTGACCGCCACGACAACGACTGCCGCCGACCGCTATGCCGCCCATTCCGTCCTTGCCGAAGGTTCCTGGGCTAAGATACGGGTGCCCGCCACCGGTGTCTATGAGCTCACAGCAGCCTTAGCACGGCAGGCTGGCTTCTCCGACGTCAGCAAAGTGCGCGTCTATGGCTATGGCGGCAACCTGCAGAAAGAGATTCTTGACGGCAACGACCTCATCACCTACGACGACCTGAAAGAAGTGCCCACCTGCAACGTCAACGGCCACCGCCTCTTCTATGCCAAAGGTCCCGTGAGCTGGAGCAGCAAAGAGGCCACACGCCGCACACGAAATCCCTACTCTGACTACGGCTACTATTTCATCACCTCCGGCGATGCCACACCGGCTTCCCTTGACTCCACAGCATTCCTCGACTCCTTCTATCCCGCTACCGACGACTACCACTCGCTCTATGAAGTCGACGGCTACAGCTGGTTTCCCGGTGGCCGCAACCTCTTCGACAGCGAGGCTTTGCCGCTCGGCCAGACCAAGACGCTCATCCTCTCCCACCCTAAGGGTGCCACGTCGGGCCGTCTCTCCGTCAACATCTCCGCAGGCTCTGCCAGTACGGCACTGGTAACCGTCAACGGCAACACCATGGGCTCGCTGAGCATCACCTTAGGCGACTACGACAAAGGTAATGAGCGGATGGGTGTCTACGACCTCTCCAACCTCTCCGAGGTCGACACCGTAAAGGTCACCGTCACAGCGGGCGGCCCCATGCGCCTCGACTTCGTCTCGGTGGCGTGGGATGCACCGGCTCCTAAGCCGACGCTCACGGCCACCTTCCCCACCCCACAGTATGTCTGCAACATCACCAACCAGGACCACCACGCCGACGCGCAGGCTGACATGGTCATCATCATCCCCACCTCGCAGAAGCTCCTCGCCCAAGCCCGCCGCTTAGCAGCCTTCCACGAGCAGCACGACTCGCTGCGCGTGAACATCGTACCTGCCGACGAGCTCTACAACGAGTTCTCCAGTGGCACCCCCGACGCAAATGCCTACCGCCGCTACATGAAGATGCTCTACGACCGTGCTCAGAGCGATGCCGACATGCCTCGCTACCTCCTGCTCTTCGGCGCCGGTGTCTGGGACAACCGCATGCTGACTTCCGACTGCCGCAACCTCGATGCCGACGACTACCTGCTCTGCTATGAGAGTGAGAACTCCTTCAACCAGGTGGAATGCTACGTCGACGACGGATTCTTCACCTACCTCGACGACGGCGAGGGCGTCAACCTCACCAACGTCTCCAAGCGCGACCTCAGCGACGTTGCCGTGGGACGCTTCCCCGTCAGCACCGTGGACCAGGCGAAGATAATGGTCGACAAGGTCATCAACTATGCCACCAACGACAACGCCGGGGCCTGGCAAAACACCATCATGTTCATGGGTGACGACGGCAACGACAATCTGCACATGGAGCATGCCGACGAGGCCGCCGAGACCATAGCAGCCCTCTACCCCGATTACCAGATTAAGAAGGTGATGTGGGACGCCTATAAAGAAGAGGTGACGAGTGTGGGAAACAGATACCCCGAAGTCTCTGAAATCATCAAACAGCAACAGCAGCAGGGCGCGCTCATCATGGACTACGTGGGCCATGGTCGCGCCGACTGGATGTCGCACGAGGCCGTCCTCACCGTCAACGACTTCAAAAGCTTCACCAACAAGAACCTGCCACTCTGGATTACGGCGTCGTGCGACATCATGCCCTTCGACGGCATAGAAGAGAACTTCGGTGTCACAGCCGTTGCCAATAACGAGAGCGGCGCCGTCGCCTTCTTCGGGACTACGCGCACCGTCTATGCCACCTACAACCGCGTCATCAACATGGCCTACCTCCGATACGTACTGAGCCAGAAGAACGGCAAGCCGATAACGATAGGCGAGGCACAGAGATTAGCCAAGAACGAAATCATCAACAATGGTGCCGACCTCACCACCAACAAGTTGCAATATTCTCTCCTCGGCGACCCTGCCCTGGCCCTGCAGCAGCCGACCGCAAAGATTGTCATCGACTCCATCAATGGGCTGCTGACGAGCGCGTCGTCTCATATCGTAGCGAAAGCCGGGAGCAAAGCACGCATCGCCGGACATATCGTAAACGGCGACAGCTTCAACGGCACCATAACATTGCAAGCCCTCGACTCCAAGCTGCTCGTCACCTGCCGCAAGAACCCCGGAGCAGACGTCGAAAACGACGCCTTCACCTTCTACAACCGCGACAAGACCGTATACAGTGGTACCAACTACGTAAAAAACGGGAAGTTCGACATCTCTTTCACCGTGCCCTACGACATCAACTACAATGGCAGCACGGGCCTCATCACTACCTTTGCCGTGAACGACGACAAGACGCTGACGGCTCATGGCAGCAATGAGAATATCATCCTCGGAAGTACCGACATCACCAAGACGGACTCCCTCGGCCCAAAGATATTCTGCTATCTCAACACCCCTGACTTCACCGATGGCGGCACCGTCAACACAGAGCCCTACTTCGTGGCACAGCTCAGCGACAGCAGCGGCATCAACGCCACCGGCAACGGTATCGGCCACGACATGGAGCTCGTCATCGACGGCAGCTCCGCAACGACCTATTCGCTCAACGACAACTTCCAATACGACTTCGGATCGTCGACGACAGGATACACATATTACAATATACCAGCCTTGGAGCCCGGCAAGCACTCCCTGCGCTTCCGCGCGTGGGATACGATGAACAATGTGTCGACGGCAACACTCAACTTCAATGTCGTAAAGTCCTTAACGCCGACCATCAGCAGTGTGGCCGTATCAAAGAATCCGGCGTCCACATCGACAACGTTCATCATCACCCACAACTTCGGCGGATGCAACATGGAGGTGACGATAGATGTCTTCGACATGAGCGGACGTCAGCTGTGGACCTACTCCGAGACAGGGGCTCAGACCGGCAACGCCTATACCGTGGACTGGGATCTCACGCAGAGCAACGGACAGAAGTTGCAGACCGGTGTCTATCTCTACAGAGTACGCCTCTCCGCCGACGGCAGTTCGAAGGCGTCAAAGGCTCAGAAACTCATCGTCGTGAACAATAATTGATGAGAAGGCGTTTTTCGCACAATAATAAACGGAGAATAGACGTTATAGCTTATATAGTACCGATTTCTCTTCGCGGAAATCCATGCCATCTATAACATGAACAGCAACATCAGAATACTCATCGCATGCCTTCTCTCGCTCATGGCCTTCACCGCTAAGGCCCAGGACAAGAAGGACATGTTCAACCCTGTCAATACGTCAGTGACCTCACAGACCATAGCGCCGGACGCCAGAGCCGGCGGTATGGGTGACGTTGGTGTGGCCACGGAGGCCGACGTCAACTCTCAGTATTGGAACCCCGCTAAGTATCCCTTTGCCATCAGCCGGGCGGGTGTGGCTCTGAACTTCACACCGTGGCTGCGACAGCTCGTCAACGATATCAACCTCGGATACTTAGCCGGGTACTATCGCATCGGCGACTACTCGGCGGTCTCCAGCTCCCTGAGGTATTTCTCCCTCGGTGAGGTCCAGATGAACGACCCGAGCCTCAGCAGTTCCAGCAACGAGGTGGCGATCACGACAAAGCCTTACGAGATGTCACTTGATGTCGCCTACTCGCTGATGCTCAGCGAGCATTTCTCCATCGCCGCCGCCGTGAGATGGATATACTCCGACCTTACCTACGACTACACCGACGACACGTCACCGGGTTCGGCCTTCGCCGCCGACCTCGCGCTCTACTATCAGTCGTACCCCGTCATCAATGAGCACGAATGCCAGTTAGGTCTCGGTATGAACATCTCCAACATAGGTAGTAAGATTACATTCGGCGGCAGTGACAACAGCGAGTTCATACCGACCAACCTGCGTATCGGTGCCTCCCTGAAATACCCCATCGACAACTACAACTCTATAGCCTTCGCCGCCGACGCCAACAAGCTCCTCGTACCCACCTACCCCAAGCAGAAAGACGGCGAGTCCACGGAAGACTATCAGCAGCGCGTGCAGAAAGACTACTACGATGTGTCAAGCATCAGTGGCATCTTTAAGAGTTTCAGCGACGCGCCCGGTGGCTTCAAGGAAGAACTGGAGGAGATACAATGGAGCGTGGGCGCTGAATACAACTACAGCGACAGATTCTCCATCAGAGCCGGTTACCACCATGAAAGCCAGAACAAAGGCAACAGAAAATACTTCACCGTGGGTGCCGGATTCAAGATGAGCGCTTTCCAGCTCGATGCCGGCTATGTCATCGGTACGGCAAAGAGCAATCCCCTCGACCAGACGCTGCGCTTCTCGCTGACCTTCGACATGGATGGCATCAAAGACTTGTTCAACAGAAGATAAACATAACCCCGCCCGCCGTCAACCAAGACAGCGGGCGTCATTGATAATAATGATATGATAAGAATAGGAATGGGCTACGACGTCCACAAACTCGTGGAAGGCCGTAAATTGATTTTGGGAGGTATAGAGATTCCTCACACCATGGGACTGCTCGGTCACAGCGATGCCGACGTCCTCATCCACGCTATCTGCGACGCACTCCTCGGCGCCGCCAACATGCGCGATATTGGTTACCACTTCCCCGACAACTCCGAGAAGACCCTCGACATGGACAGCAAGGTCATCCTCAAAGGCGTCATCGACCTCATTGCCACAAAAGGTTATCAAGTCGGAAACATCGACGCCACAGTCTGTGCTGAGCATCCTAAACTCAACCCTCACGTACCGGCCATGAAAGCCTGCTTGGCGAAAGTCATGGGATGCGACGAAGACCAGATAAGCATCAAAGCCACGACAACAGAGAAGCTCGGATTCACCGGACGCGAAGAAGGCATCTCCGCCTACGCCGTAGCTCTTGTGACAAAATAACAAAAAAATACGCTGATACTCATCGACGAGCACCAGCGTAAAGCCTATGTTTAACTAAAAATCCTTTTCGAACCAAATGAAAGCCTCACGGCTTCCATCGTTTCCGTTAAACAATCTATCAAATCTACCTTAAACCTAATAACTAAAAACCTAAATCTATTACTACTAACCTAAACAATCTATTAACCTTTTGACACCACAAAGTTACAAATAATACATACATCTTGCAACTTTTTACATCATTTTTCTTTGCTTCTTATACTATTATTGATATAAATCAATTACATTAGGCATATATTACTATCTTTTCGTAACTTTTTAACACCTGTTTCTTTGAAACAGGCAAAAAAACTCACATTCTACTACGCGCTATCCCAAATCATTTTATTAATTTTGTAATTACAAACGCAATACCATTATGAGGGTACTTATAGTCAACACGAGCGAAAGGACTGGCGGCGCCGCCGTTGCTGCCAACCGCCTCATGGACGCTCTGAACAACAATGGAGTTAAAGCCAAGATGCTTGTCAGGGACAAAGTCTCCGATGACATCACCGTAGTAGGCTTAGGTGGCAGCCTTGCCAAACGCATGCACTTCCTCTGGGAGAGATGGTGCATATATTGGCATCTCCACTTCCACCGTGACCACCTCTTCGAGATAGATCTTGCCAACACCGGCTTCGACATCACCAAGCTTCCAGAATTCAAGGAGGCCGATGTCATCCATTTAGCATGGGTCAACCAAGGCTTCCTCTCCCTGAAGAGCATCAACAAGATTCTCAAGAGCGGCAAGCCCGTAGTATGGACCTTGCACGACCTATGGCCGGCTACAGGCATCTGCCACTACAGCCGCGGCTGCATGGCGTTCAAGAGCCAGTGTCACAACTGCCGGCTGTTGCCTGACGGCGGATCCGACAAAGACCTCTCCACAAAAATCTTCAAGCGCAAGCAGAAACTCTATAGAGGCAGTGGCATCCATTTCGTCACCTGCAGCAAGTGGTTAGGCGACCAGGCACGCCAGAGCGCTCTGCTCACAGGCCTTCATTTAGAGACCATCCCCAACCCCATCGACGCCAAGCTCTATGCCCCAAAAGACCAGCGGCAGGCAAGACTCAGGACGACACTGCCCGAAGACAAGCGCATCATCCTCTTCGTCTCACAGAAAGTCACCGATGAGCGTAAGGGCATGAGCTTCTTTGTCGAGGCCATCAATAAGCTCGTCGACGCTCACCCGGAGATGAAGGATAACACCGCCGTTGCCATCCTCGGTGCCAACGCTGAAGAGCTGACAGCACAGCTGCCACTGCCCTCCTTCCCCTTGGGCTATGTCGGCAACGACAAGGAGATTATCGACATCTACAACTCCGCCGATGTCTACGTTCTGCCATCCTTAGAGGACAACCTGCCCAACACCATCATGGAAGCCATGGCCTGTGGCGTGCCATGCGTGGGCTTCAAGGTCGGTGGCATACCGGAGATGATAGACCATGAGAAGACCGGATATGTAGCCAAATACCAGGATGCCGACGACCTCGCCGCGGGCATCCACTGGGTTCTCGACGAAGCTGACCATGACGCGCTGAAGAAACAGTGCGTACAGAAGGTTATGGCCAACTACTCACAGCGCACCGTGGCAATGAAGTACATAGAAGTCTACAACCAGGTCCTGGCCTTCAAGCATTACAAGATATGATTACGTTTACTATCGTCACCTGCACCTTCAACGCTGCTCCCGTTCTGCAGCGCACCTTGGACAGCGTGCTCAGACAGAGCTATGGCTCTATTGAGCACCTCATCCTCGACGGCCTCTCGAAAGACGACACCGTGAGGATGGCCATGGAGTATAAACAGAAATCGGACAAGGCGGACAACGGACATATCACCGCCGTCATCTCCGAGAAGGACGGCGGTCTCTACGATGCAATGAACAAAGGCATCCGCCATGCCACCGGCAACTATATCATCTTCCTCAATGCCGGCGACGTCTTCCCCAACGACGACACCTTGGAGACCGTGGCCGCACGCGTCGGCGAGGGCGAGGTGCTGCCCGGTGTTCTCTATGGCGATACAGATATTGTCGACAACGAAGGTCATTTCCTGCGCCACCGTCGGCTCGTACCACCTAAGCAGCTGTCATGGAAGTCCTTCCGATGGGGCATGCTCGTCTGCCATCAGGCCTTCTACGCCCGCGCGGACATCGCCAAGAAGATTCCTTACGACAACAAGACCTACCGCTTCTCCGCTGACGTCGACTGGTGCATCCGTATCATGAAGGAATGTGCCCAAGAGGGTCTTCCCCTGCGCAATGTCAACGAGGTCATCGTCAACTATCTCGATGGCGGCATGACGAACAAGAACCACAAGGCTTCCCTCAAGGAGCGTTTCCGCGTCATGGTCGCACACTATGGCCTCTTCCAGACCCTCGTCATGCACATCCTCTTCACCATCAGAGCCATCTTTAAAAGATAGCAATCAGAAATAGAAAGCTACATTGCGCCAGCCTGTTTGAAAGGTTTTCCTGGTCTTGGTTGAAATCTATCGCTTGCATAACGAGCAGCGGCCACGTGGAAAATGCTCCACGTGGCCGCTGCTCGTTATACTTTCTTACCTTTAAAAGGCCATTATACGTATCTGATAATCATTCCGGCTCTCACCTTCTGCGACTTTCTGAAGCCGTTCAGGCGGCAGATGGTATCAACAGAGACACCCACCTTCTTAGCAATAGAAGCGAGGGTCTCGCCGCTCTGCACCTTGTAGTAGACACGCTCGGGCGCATTCATAGCCTCGCGGACATCAGCAGGAGCACTCTCGTCGCTGTGGCCAACCTCACCATAAATCATATCTCTCGTGTAGCCACCGCTGCCCACCTTGCCACGCTCACGGGTAGCAACCTCAGAGTCGCGCTCGTAACGGTCACGCGTGAAGACGTAATAGTCGCCTGTGACATCCTGGTTGCGAAAGTCGAAGAAGATAGCGGGATTCAATGCCACACCACACAGACGTGTCTCGAAATGCAGATGCGAACCCGTGCTTCGGCCAGTGTTACCGCCTAAACCGATAGGTTCTCCGGCACGCACCACCTGATTCACGCTGACAAGTTGCTTGGAGAGATGACCATAGATGGTCTCTAAACCATTAGGATGACGAATGACGATATAGTTACCATAGCCGCCACCTTCATAGCGCACAACACGCACCTTACCAGAGAAAGCGGCACGGATGGTATCACCGATATAGACTTTGATGTCGAGACCTTTATGCTGACGGCCCCAGCGGGAACCGAAGTTGCTCGTCACCACACGGCTCGGAGTAGGCATACAGAAATGACGAAGATTAATGACGAAGGAATCAGGAAGTTCTGTCTGGCGATGTGCATAGCGGTTATCCCATTCATCGCCGTAGAGCTGGGCGGCAGGTGTTTGGATATTCTCACGCTCCATGAAGCTTTTCACTTCCATAGAGTCTAATTTCTTGGCGCGCCGGTCTACCGGGGCTTGTCGTGCCAAAAGGTCCTGGCCCAAAACGGGTACTGTTGCCAATGTTAACAGAAATGTAATTCCTAAAGCCTTTATCTTACTTTTTATCGTCATTTGCAGTGTTTTTCTTATCAGGGTTGCAATGAAACAGACAATATTGTTTCATCGATTTCTTCACAAAGTTACAAAAAATATTCACGACTTGATTTCCATCAAGTATTTTTTATGGGTAGTTTAACACATAATTCGTGATTGTAGCAACGCATTAACAAATTTAAACGAGATTGTTACATTATTTTAGGTGGGTCACCTAACTGATTGCTCCCCAGTTGACATTAGTATCCTTGAGCTCACGGAGCCTGTTCCAGAAGATATTATATTCAGGCTTCACGCAGTCGGGGTCGTCGTCGATGATACGCTGTGCCTCATTGCGCGCAAGCTGCACAATCTGGCCGTCACGGGCGATATTGGCTATCTTCAGGTCGAAGGCCATACCACTCTGGGCCGTTCCCTCCAGGTCACCGGGACCACGGAGCTTCAGGTCGGCCTCGGCAATGCGGAAGCCATCGTTGGTGTCGCACATGATGTCTATGCGCTTCCGCGTGTCCTCAGACAGCTTATAGCTTGTGACGAGGACACAGAAGCTCTGCTTGGCACCACGCCCTACCCTACCACGAAGCTGGTGCAACTGCGACAGACCAAAGCGCTGGGCATCGAGGATGACCATGACAGAGGCGTTGGGGACATTGACGCCTACCTCTATCACCGTCGTGGCGACAAGGATCTGCGTCTCGCCACTGACAAACTTCCGCATCTCCTCCTCTTTATCCTTGGGTTTCATCTGACCATGGACCTTGCTCATGCGGAACTGAGGGAAAATCTGTTTCAGTGACTCATAGCCTGCCTCCAAATTCTTCAAGTCCTTGTTCTTGCTCTCCTCGATGAGCGGGAAGACGATATATGCCTGGCGCCCCTCGTTGATCTGCTTGGCAATGCCGGCATAGAGACTCGTCATCTGATTGTCATACTTGTGGATCGTCACCACAGGCTTACGCCCCGGTGGCAGCTCGTCGATGATGCTGACGTCGAGGTCGCCATAGAGCGTCATGGCCAGTGTACGCGGTATCGGTGTCGCCGTCATCACGAGGATATGGGGTGGGCGCTGACTCTTGGCCCACAGCCGGGCACGCTGCGCCACACCAAAGCGGTGCTGCTCATCAATGACGGCAAGACCCAGCCTGCGGAACACCACGTTATCTTCTATCACGGCATGTGTGCCCACGAGGATATCGATACTGCCGTCGGCAAGACGTGCCAGAACCTCCTCGCGCTTCTTACCTTTGACGATACCCGTCAGCAGCTCCACCCGGACATCCATACCCTCAAGGAAGTCGCGAATGGTCTGCAGGTGCTGCTCAGCGAGAATCTCCGTGGGTGCCATGATGCAAGCCTGGAAGCCGTTGTCGATAGCGATGAGCATGGCCATAAGCGCCACAAGGGTCTTGCCACTGCCCACGTCCCCCTGGAGCAGGCGGTTCATCTGACGGCCCGACCGCATGTCGTCACGAATCTCGTGCATCACTCGCTTCTGGGCTCCCGTGAGCTCGAAATGCAGATTGTTATGGTAAAAGGCGTTGAAGACAGAGCCTACCTTAGAGAAGATATAACCCTTGTATTTATTACGCTGCTCAGTGGCATAGCGTAAGATATTGAGCTGCACATAGAAGAGTTCCTCAAACTTCAGACGTTCCTGCGCCCGCTGTACATCGCGCAGCGACAAGGGATAGTGAATCTTACGCAACGCCTCCTCACGACCTATCAGATGCAGACGCGTAAGCTGGGCTGGCAGCAAGGTCTCGGGAATGGCACCCGCAGGAATCTTGGCGACCAGAGACTTGGTCATCTTCTCCAAAGCACGGGAGTTCAGGCCCCGGTCCTTCATCTTCTGCGTCGTGACATAGTAAGGCTGCATGCCCATGGAGCTGAGCTGCATATTGGCAGCCTTCTCAATGTCGGGATTGACAAACTGATACCTGCCGTTGTAGGGTGCCGGCTTACCGAAGACGATATACTCTATGCCGGGCTTGTACTTGTCGTAGACCCAACTGCCGGCATTGAACCATACGATATCCACGACATCACGGCCATCGGAGAGATGGGCTACGACGCGCTTCTTCCTGCCTTCGCCAAACTCCTCAAAACTCTGTATCCACCCACTGATCTGCACCAACGGCATATCGCCTGTCAGCTCACGGATGGCGTAGACCTTCGACCTGTCCACATATTTATAAGGATAATACTCCAGCAGGTCACCCCACGTTCTGATGTTGAGCTGACCTGCCAGTATATCCTTGCGCTTTGGTCCCACGCCAGGGAGATACATGATGTCCTGAGAGAGTATATTCGTCATCAGCTAAGACTTTTTTTCTCTAAAGATTCTCCAACCATTTCTTTCCGGACTTCGTATAAGACCATGCCACCAAAGCACAACCTACGATTCCAGATAAAAGTAATATTGCTGTCAATGTATCCATATCATATATTATTTCAGAATTCTATTACCAAAGAAAGCAAACGTATAGGTTGCCAATGCACCGCCGATCAAAACTAACCAGTTTATTCCTTGTGGAGCATCAGAAGAGATAATAGGAGTAAGTCCACCTATAACCATGGTAGCAAAAGTAAGTTTTGACATACCAAACATGTACTCAGCTAACTTCTCTTTTCTATTCTCATTTCTTTTTTTGATGTCCATATAACATTTATGAATTAATGAAAACAATCATAAGTCCTCTACCAACACCTCCGCAATCTTCAGGTCGAAAGGCGTCGTAAGCTTGATGTTCTCCCTATTGCCTTCCACCGTTTTCACCTTCACGCCGAGACTCTCCACCACGGAGGCATCATCGGTGAACGTCTTCCGCTCGGGCTGGTTGAAAGCCTGCTTGGCGAGAGAGATGTCGAAGACCTGTGGGGTCTGCACGGCACGAAAGAGCTTGCGGTCTACGGTGAAAGAACTGTTGTTACGGTCGTCGACATGGCGCAGGGTGTCGGTGACGGGCACCACGGGTACAGCTGTATACTCCTCGCGTGCCATCTCAAAGCATCGGTCGATGACATCCATAGAGACGAAAGGGCGCACGCCGTCGTGGAAAGCCACAACGCCGTCGGCATCGTCGGGGACGAGGGCAAGTCCATTGCGGGAGCTCTCGAAACGGGTGGCGCCACCGTCGGCAAGGATATGGGGAATGGTGAAATGATACTCCTCGCAGAGCTGGTACCAGTATTCCTGCTGATCCTTAGGCAGCACGACGATTATCTGCATGTCTCCATTGTAGGCATGGAAGCGCTCGATGGTGCGCATGAGAACGGGGCGACCGCCAACAGGCAGGAACTGCTTGGGTATATCGGAGCCCATGCGCGTGCCATGGCCTCCGGCAACAATGATAGCGTAGTCCATAATTATTTCTCCATCAAATGAGCAAACTGCATCTTCTTCTCCAAAGCTTTGACATCGGCCTCGGGAATGAAATAGCTGAGGATGTGATAAGCATAGGGCAGCGTGGCGGCAGGACCCTCACCGGTGGTGATGGTGCCGTCCTCCTCCCACAAGGCTCCCGTGTAGATAGTGGAGGCATGGAAATGCTTCTCCCAGCCCGGGGAGCAGGTGGCACGCTTGCCATCGAGGATGCCTATAGAGGCCAAGACGGTGGGGGCGGCACAGATGGCGGCCACACGACCGCCACAGTCATACTGCCGCTTCAAAGCCTGACGGACACCAGCATGCTCGTTGAGGTTCTTGCTGCCCGGCATACCACCAGGGAGCATCAGCAGGTCGGCATCACTGAAGTCACCATCTTCAAAAAGCATGTCGGCCTTAACAGTGACTCCATGAGAGGTCTCGACAAACTCACTGCCCGTAACACTGACAGTCTTGACTTCAACGCCACCACGACGAAGAATATCGACGGGGGCCAATCCTTCTATCTCTTCAAAGCCATTGGCTAAAAATTCGTATACCATGGTAATGTATAATGTGTAGTGTGTAATGTGTAATGTATAGTGGATAATGTATGGTGCGCAAGCGCTTGCCATAAATAGTTGGTACAAAAATAAGGAAAAAAGCGTAAAGAGGAAAATAAATTAGTAACTTTGTTGAGAAAATGATAATAAAACAGCACGTTATGACAGAGAAACGTTTGCGTTTTGCTATTTTCGGCAACGAATACCAGGCTAAGAAGAGCACAGGCATCCGGCAGGTCCTCGACGGTCTCTACCGCCGCCATGCCGAGGTCTATGTCGACCGTCCGTTCTACGAATACCTCACCACCGTCCTCCATGAGGAGGTGCGCGCAGACAGTGTCTTCGACGGATACAACTTCGATGCCGACTATGCTATCTCCCTCGGCGGTGACGGCACCTTCCTCAAGGCTGCCAACCGCATCATGGCCAAACACACGCCCTTGGTGGGTGTCAACACAGGGCGCTTGGGGTTCCTCGCTGAGGTGCTGCCCAGCGAGTTTGAGGAGGCCCTCGACGAGATGTACAACAACAAATGCCGGTTCGAAGAGCATACCGCCATACAGATAGAGACAGATGCCGCCAACGACGACCTGCCCATAGAGGGTAGTCCCTACGCTCTCAACGACATCGCCATCCTCAAACGGGACACGGCATCTATGATAACAGTGCGTGCCTTTGTCAACAACGACTACCTCGTCACCTACCAGGCCGACGGGCTCGTCGTCTGTACGCCGACAGGCTCCACGGCTTACAACCTCAGCAATGGCGGTCCCATCATCGTGCCACAGAGCGGAAGTCTCTGCCTCACCCCCGTAGCTCCTCACAGCCTGAACATCCGACCTATCGTCATCAACGATACCAGCGTCATACGCCTTGAGGTGGAATCCAGAACCCATAACTACCTCGTGGCCATCGACGGCCGTTCAGAGAAGCTCCACGAAGGCATCACCATAACGATCCGCAAAGCTCCCTACACCGTCCGTGTCGTCAAACTCCTCTCCAAACGCTACTTCTCCATCCTCCGCGAGAAGATGATGTGGGGAGTGGATACGAGGAGTTAGGTGTTGGGTGATAGGTGTTAGGTGATAGGTGTTAGGTGATAATGGTATGGCTGTTGGGTGATAGGGGGTAGGTGTTGAGTGTTGATGCAAGCACATGCAGCAGTGAGACAATGGCACCGGATATTGCTGTGACGTTCCTTTTTACAAAAACAAATAAAACCTCTTGCCGTGATGCAAGGGAAAACTTGAAAACAGGCTGGCGCGGTGTAAGTGCTATGTCTAATTTCAGAAAGTCCACTTTCCTATGTATTTTACCGCGCCAGCCTGTTTTAAAGGTTTTCTTTGTGTCAGCGCCAAGATTCGACGAAGGAGAATCTGACATTTGTGGGTTGAGGGCGGTGAGAGGCAAAGCCTCGCACAAGCCCTCAAACCACAAATGGCAAAGGGCCCTAAGCCCTTGGTGCTGACACAAAGCGGTTTTCCTGGTTTTGGTTTCTCTTTACACTGAAAAGATGATTGGAAAATATCGTCTGCGCTATTTTATGCGCTCCGCGCAATTTTACGCGAAGCGATTTTCGTCATGGACAGGCTTAACACCCGTAGGGGGTGAGGCGCTATCTACGGGATAGCCGTCGAGCTTGCTCAAAAGGCGATCCCGCAGATAGCGCCTCAGAGCTCACTGAGGAGCGAAAGCCTGTCCATGATTTTCCTTTTCCTCTCATTCCGAGAAATGGCAAAGAGCCCTAAGACCTTGGCGAGAGATGATACTACAAACAATGAGATCACTACTGCTTACCAATCCCGTTTCGGGTAACAAAGATAGATATAACAGTCACTAAGGAGATGCCTCCAAAGAAAGATGCAAACCATGGATGATTGAGATAAAGCATATATGCAGCAACTAACATCATGATGACAAGAGAAAAAAATCCTAACAGCATACCAAGGATATTCAGTTTATGGTCTCTCTTATTAGTATTTTCAAGGATATGATATTTCTCAACATCCATGTCATGCCGATGTTCCTGTTCCTTCTTGGAAGCAGAAAGCAGAAAGTCAACGATATTAGGATTAATTTTCTTGTAGGCTTCAAGTTCTTGAGGAGAAGGCAATGATACATCCTCAATGGTAAAGGTTTGCTCAAATTGTTTGCCAACCCCAGAGTCTGTCGGAACCTGTGTCTCTCGCTGCTTTATAGATTGTTTTGCCATATCAGTTCATGTTTCTCATTGCTAAACGAACATCGCCGTAGACATTTCTGAGGTCGGTTCTGAGATTTCTATAGTCATCTTCCGAAGAGGATGGACCCATCATCTCTTTTCGGATATTCTCTATTTCCGGTGTTGAAGTCTTATATTGTCCCCTCATAGCGGAGCCTAACACGCTAAAACTTCTGATAAGGAAATGATATGCTTGTATTATTATTTTCATTTCTGCCTCCTTGTTTTTGGCAAAGATAAGGTATTTATTTTAATTCCACAAGATAATAACGAAAAATATTCAGAAAATCTTCTTTGCGACCTTGGCGCCTTGGCGAGAGATACCAAGACACTGGCTGCACAATAGAGAGACATTTTCTCGCAAAGGCGCTAAGGACGCAAAGATGGAAGCATGAATGCTTCAGAAAGGGCGCAAATAATCTCACACGGATTTCACAGATGACACAGATTTATTCCTTTGAGAGCCAAGGCTATGAACCGGGGCCACCGTAGCGGTATTGCCGATGCCACCGTAGGGACGGGGTTTATCCCCGTCCTAACCCCGCAGACGATTTTCAGAATTCTTGACGCATTATAGAAAGAATTTGTCTATCTTTGCACAAAAGATTACGCTTATGAGATACTTAGACCCACGTGCCGATCCTACCTTTTATCGAGTTTTCGGTGAGCATCCTGACCTTGTCATCAGTCTACTCAATACCCTTCTACCTCTCGATGATGAGCATCAAGTCAAGGGTATTGAATATATTTCTTATGGTCAGGTGCCGGATACGTCACTGAAAAGATTTAATGTTGTCAATGTAAGATGTATAGACGCATTAGGGCAACAATTCCTTGCTGAGATACAATTGATATGGTCTGAAGAGTTTAAGCAGCGCGTAATGTTCAATGCCTCCAAGGCTTATGTGCGCCAGTTGGGAAAGAGTGAGAACTTCGAACTGCTTCAGCCCGTCTACTCGCTCAATCTTGTCAATGAGGTCTTCGAACCTGACCTGCCAAGCTATTACCATCAGTATGCCGTAACTAATGTCGACCACCCGGAGAAGATTATTGAGGGCTTGCACCTCATCTTCGTGGAATTGCCAAAGTTCAAGCCCTATAACTTCTCCGAGAAGAAGATGCAGGTGCTGTGGCTGCGCTATCTCACGGAGATGGGAGGCGTCAACAAAGTTCCACAAGAATTCCTTGACAACCCGGAGGTGAAGAAAGCCGTTGATATCCTTGAAGAGTCTTCTTACACTCCTGCCCAGCTGGAAGGCTACGACAAGTTCTGGGATATCGTGCGAACGGAGCGCACCTATTATAATAGTGCACGCCGACACGGATATGCTGAGGGCAAGGAAGATGGGTATAAAAAAGGACGAGAAGAAGGACGGGAAGAAGGAGCCAAAGAGGAGAAAAAGAAAAGTGCAAAAGCAATGAGTGCCTTAGGCATGCCTATAGATGTCATTACAAAAGTAACAGGACTCTCGAAGGCTGAACTTCGCCAGATCCTTTCCGTGTGATTTGGATGACAGCCTTTGTGTCCTTCGTGGATAATGACACCCTAAGTGGAAATTAGTACAACAACAAACATACAAAGAGAAGCGGCAAGTAGGTTAACTATCTCATACGCAAGGTTTATGTAACTTTCTACTCGGACAATATATGCATGATGCGACCTTGATGATTTAAATCGGTACTGATACGTCTCTATCAGAAACTGATCAGCACCAGATCTATCAATCATCTGAAAGATGAAAGGGTAACCATCGGTCATCATAGCTATTAAACTAACATTAAATAACCCGGAACTTTAAGATTAGCAAGCTCCTGATCAGAAACCTTTACCATATCTGACGTAGCATCGAAATAATCAACAGGATAGCGATACCTACCATTAGGCATCTGAACCTGAGTGACACGCCTAATGAGATGTTGACCATCATCGGTCATAACCTCGCCATTTTCTGATTAATAATCTTACCCATAATAGCGACTATTAGTGTTCACGTCGCAAAGTTAAGCATAAACTTTGTGTCTTGCAACAATTATCACGGGGTTATTCTGATGAATTGATAGCGCAATATCGTCACTGGATAACATATGAACTCAATTTCTCCGAACCCAATTATCCAACCGAATATTCCGAATATTCTTAAAGTCCTTTGTATTCTCAGTAACCATTACTAAATGATGATGGACTGCCGTACAACCAATCAACAAGTCGAAATCATCGTCAGCTGGCGTACCCGCTAACCTTAGGCGAGCCTTTTCTTCAGCATATAAATCAAGACAGCTTTATCTCTGACACCATGCTGTCTGCATCCATGGGGAAGTCCGAATCTTTCCATACACCATAGAAAGAAGAAGCAGAGACGTTCTCGCTCTTGCTATCGGCCTTATCGTTCTGCAATGATCTGCTCAAACGGGAAATAAGTTCCAACTTAACATCAGAACTAAGATGTTTAAGAAGGTTCCAATAATTATTCGTAGAATTCAGAGCTATATCCATAATCCAACATTTTATCACCGTCGCAAAGTTAAGCAGAAACTTTGAGTCTTGCAACAATTATCAGGGGTTTATTCTGATAAATTGATAACGACATAGAACGAAAAGAGGGCAGCCCCCGAAAGGAGCTGCCCTCATTATTATATATAGCGGAATATTATCGGAAATATGCGCTATAGGATGAAAACGGACGCTTATTTGATGTCACCCGTCTCAGTGCTGAAGTTCAGATAGACCTTCTTGCCAGCACCAGAAGTGAAGGATGCACCGTCTGAGCCACTGTTGCCACGATACTGGATGGTCTTGTTGACAGCAACACCGAACTCGGCTCTCCACCAAGCAACATTCTGGAGTTCTTCTTCGCCCTTATCATTCTTTTCCTTTAATTGGAAAGGCATCTCGACATAGATACGTACGGCCTTGTCGTTCTTCAGAGCAGGTGATACAAAGTATCCGTCTCTGGTGGTAGGTGTAGAGAAGAGGTCGGCGGCAGTACGGTCACCCCAACCGTCAGCAGAAGCCTCTCCCATGAGGTAGACCTTCGGTGTGTAAGCCATGAAGGTCTCGGCTGTTCGGTCTACGACGAGGAGATACCATCCTGCCTTGTCGCACTTCACATTATTATCTTTTACAGCAAAATGGCTCTGCTGATCACCTCCATTACAGGTAGGTGCGAAATTTCTCGCTTTCCATGCATCTTTACCAACAACATTTGCTTCAGAGAACTTAAACAGTTCGTCCTTGTCGAAGTATTTGATAGTCCAGAAGAGGTTCTCGTGACCATTGATCATAGTCAGTTCCATCCACTTTGCACCCCAGTTGTATCCGCTGTAGCTACCTGTCATAAACAGCTGCGGGATATCCTCAGCAGTAGCGTAGACCGTCTGGTCGAGGAGGTTGACATGGATGATATAGTACTGCTTTGTTGTGCCGGCGAACTGGATGTTGCTGCCTTGACCATTTGTTTTGTCGAAGAGTTTAGTCTTAACCGGATTCTTGACATCCTCTGTGAGCTTAGCGGTTTGGCCATCACCAGAGAGAACGGTGCCAGCATTCCAGTCACCCTTATGAGCCAGGTCAAGCAGCTTAAACTGGAGATAGTCGCCAGACAGTTCTTGAGCTGGGACACGAATAGTAAACTCGGGGTTGTCGTAAGGGCTTGCGCCACCGAACGCGTACTTGTACTGTGTGTCGTTTGGATTCCAGCCATTGCCCTTCACATTACCAACCACATAGTAACCTACTTCAGAGAGTACAGGAGCCTTCGGGGTGATGTAGACATTGAAGGTGCCGGCATCTACGTAGACATAGTCGTTGCCTGTGACGGCAGAAGCCAGGATCTTTGCTGTGAACGGACGGGCAACAGGCTTCAGACCATAGCTGTCGGAGACGAACTGCTGGATGGTAGCACTGTCAGCATTGCAACCATTGCTCATGTCAATCGTCTTGGAGACTTTCGATCTGGCATCATCACCTGTCGGTGTGAGGACAACACGCACGTTCTTGACACTGTAGGCATAGTCTGCAGGCACCTGGAGCTTAGCCAGTGTGACACTGTCCTTGACAGGCTGTGCATTGTTGAGGTCTACAATACTGCCATCTGCTGAGGTCGGCGAGGCAGTGAAGCCCGGGATGGTGATAGCGTTCTCCTGGGCGTTGGTCTGCGGATCAGCCCAGTCATCGTAGTCGCCCTTACAAGAGCTCATGCCGACCAGGACAAGCGCGGCAGCCATACCAAAGAAATATTTCTTTAATTTCATTGTTGTATTCTTTAATAGTTTATGAGTAGGGGACGTGTCTTCGTCTTTCGGTGAAGCGCGAAGCCTCACGCCCCCAAGCTATTGTTACTTTACGTATGCAGCGTCGGTGTCGAAGTTGATGTACAGCTTCTGACCAGCTTGGCAGTTGACAGAATAGTCTGCCCCCTTTTCCGTCCAAGAGTCGATGAGGTTGAAATCACGATAGTAAATCTTCTCCTTATAGATAGAGAACTCGGTATGCCACCAATCCCATCCTGGAACCTTTATGTAAGCGCGGAGCTCTCCACCAGCAGCGAAGGCAGGAGATACCCACTCTCCATCAGCATTTGCAGGAGCTGTCAGTTCCCAGCCAGTGGTAGGATCGCTCCAATCGCCACCAGTTGATTTTCCAATGATGTATGCCTTCGGAGTTTCCGTGCGGAAGGTGTAGACCATCTTGTTGTTGGCAACGTCAGCGTGTGCCTGGACAACAATAGTGTACCAACCAGCGTTAGCGAACTGGATACCGCCGTCGGCAGCTTTGCTGAGACCAGCGTTACCCTTGTCTTCCACTTTTGCAATCTGGGCAAAGCCATTAGACGTTGTTTTGTCATCACCGAAGTGAACAGAAGTATTAGCATCCGCATAAATCATGCAGTAGAAATATTCTTTCTCACCGTAAATCAATCCCATCTGTTTAGCCTCGTTGCCGTGGTGGATAGAAGCGCCGGAGAGGAACATCTGTGCCGGTGTAGTGGCGACATAGCTGACCTGGGTATGCGGCAGCGTGATGACATTAGAGTTGATATAGGTGTTGTCGGTGAAGTCGACATGCGCACGCAGACGGAGGTAGACGGGCATGTTCAGACCTGTGGGGTCGGCACCATCGTGGGAGTTCTGATAGAGCTTCACGACAGCGTTGTTGAGCTCGACACCGTCAACGTTCATGTTGGCAGAGGTGTAAGAGGCAGCGAGGGTCTTGTAGTCGACACCCTGCCCGGCCTCGGTGCTCTGCTGGAACTTGGGGTCGATAGATACCTGCACCTGGTAGACGACAGGCGCCGTGTAACCATAGTCGGGCTGGCTGCAGGTGAGGTTCAGCGTAGCACCCTTTGCCAGGTCGTATGTGCTCTCACCTTGTGCGATGGCAGGCGTGTTGAGATGGAATGTAGTAGCGTCCTGCAATGTCGGGTTGCTGTCTCTGTCCTCAGAGCATGCTGTCATCATGGGGATGGCAGCAAACGCCAGCAACGGGAGCACCAAACTTTTTATGATGTTTTTCATTGTTTCTGTTTTTAATTGACTTGTTAGGAAGGTCCCTGGGAACGGTCCCAGGAACCAGACACCTTATTTATTAATAGCCCGGGTTCTGATGTCCCTTGAGGTTCGGGTTGCCGGTAATCTCTGTCTCCGGGAAAGGATAAGCGTTGAAGTGAGCGTCAACGATCTGACCGTTGGCGGCGCCACCCTTCCAGTCCCAGACATACATGTTGCCGTTGAGTGCACGGCTGTTGCCAGCGAAGACACCGAAACGGACGAGGTCGGAACGACGGCGGCCCTCGGCATAGAACTCACGGCACCACTCATCGCAGAGGGTCTCCAGAGAGAGGTCAGACTCCTTGAACTCCTGTGCACCGGCACGGTCGCGGAGCTGGTTGATATAGCCTAAGGCAGCACCCTTGTCGCCTAAGCGGAAGTTGGCCTCAGCCTCGATCATCAGTACCTCAGCGTAGCGGAACAATGGCACGTCGACATCCACACGTTCTGTACCGGGGTTGTGAACAGCCTTGCCATCAGAACGGTGGTTGTCCCACTTCACGATGGAGAGACCATCGGTGAAAGTAGAAATCTTCTCTGTTCTGCGTTTTCTCACACCGCCGCCGCGGCCACCATAGAAAAGGGCACGGTCGTCACCGGCTTTGGCGACAATCTGCTTGGTGGAAGAGCCATCCTGCTCGTCGAGGGCCTTGATCTCAGCATCTGAAGCACCTTTTGGAGCATCCTTGGTAGAGAGGGGGCAGTCGTCGAGTGTCGGGAAGAACTTGCGGACAAGGGCAGCACGGGAGAAGTTACAAGACCAGCCATTGGTGGTACCCATGTCAGGCATACCTGCCTTACGGAAAGAGTTGATGAGGTAC
>Ga0256406_1001648_pt1 | contig 35105 bp, 34 predicted proteins | sample RumenRJG_03DNA_FD_185986 | JGI IMG/M metagenome (GOLD analysis project Ga0256406, IMG submission 185986) | Bovine rumen microbial communities from Lethbridge, Alberta, Canada - RJG_03 | ecosystem: Host-associated > Mammals > Digestive system > Stomach > Rumen | place: Canada: Alberta | collected...
CCAACAGCAGGTCGTCGCGCTGGGCAATGAGCTCGGGGTATTGCTCAAGATGTTTCAACCGCATGTCATGGTCGTAGCCGAGTCGCTTATAGAGCTGGTCGAGCTCCATGAGTATTCTGCTGTCGCGGGTATTGAGGCTGAAAGCCTTCTCCATATCGGCCACGGCCTGCTCAGGATTGTTCTCCTTGTTAAACTCTTCCAAAGCGAGGTTGCGCCATACGGTGGGGAATGTCGGGTCGAGCTCAGCAGAACGGAGCCAATGCTCACGGGCCACATCATACTGACGTGCACCATAGTAGAGCGTGCCGAGATAGTAGTGAGCCTTAGCGTCCTCGGCGTTATGGTCGATGGCAGCCTGCAGGGCCAGAATCGCCTCAAGACGGTTGGGGAAGCAGTAGTCGCTGCAAGCCTTGGCTCCAAGGTCAAAGCCTTCTTCCTTTCCGGCGAGCCCCATATAATAATAGGTCATCGCCGTTGTGGCTCCATTGTCATCAGCAAGTTGCCAGATGTCAGCGGCCACTTCGTTCTGTCCACAGCGCCAGTAGTCGAGTGCAAGCTCGTCGTAGTTGTTAAACTGTTTGTGCATCAAGTTGATGAGATCGTCAAGCACAGCCTTGTCGCCAGTAAGCAGATACTCCTCATAGCGGCAACCATAGTTGAAGAGGTCGAGTTGCTTGCTTTTCTGGCAGACGCTCAGCGCCTCGTCCTTGCGTCCGGCGAGCCGAAGCATCGTAGCTTTCAATGCCAACACCTTATGGTTGCGGCTGTTGCAAGCCAGACTGCTGTTGATTTCCTCCAAGGCATCTTCGAACCGGCCTTCCTTTACCGAGATGCAGGCAGCCTGATAGAGGGCAGCACTCCGCCAGGCATAGCTCCACGCTGCTTTCCAGAACCATTCGTATGCCTCGTGCAGCATACCCTGATAGCGCAGCGTCAAGGCGAGGTTGTAGAGCGGCTCACCGTCGTAGGGATTAGGATTGCGCTTATAGAGAACTTTCTGGGCATGGCGCAGATAGGGTTCTGCTTTACTGAAGCGACCACGGCGCAGATACCACAGCCCCATCTGGTTGAGGCAACGATAATCGTTGGGGTCGCGGCGCAAGGCTTCCTCATAATAGTCAGTAGGATTCAATGTGGCATGACGATACTGCTCCAGATGCAGACCTGTGAGATAGAGCTGGTCGTTGGTCTTGGTGTCCTCAGGCGACAATGCTGCCTCAGCGGCATCGGGAATAGGACGGATCTCGTCGGGTTCAGCATGCCACTGAAGGTCGTTGGCATAGAATGCCAACGATCTTAACGGAGAGCCATCGACATCAACGCTCTGCTCTACGAGCAACTGCTCCGGACTCACATCCATCTTCTTATCATAATAAACCGTACCGTCGTCATTCTTCAGCACGACATGAACGTGCTGCTTGCTCGTAGCATATAGCTTGAACCAAACAGACCCATCCTCATTCTTGTCGATGTTGAAGACCAAGTCTTTAGAGGCATTTTTCACGACGCCAACTTCCTGATAAGGCATAAAATACTGCGTGAAGCGCTTCTCCTCGTAGGGCATGAGCCATGTGAAATCGGGCTGGTTCTCTGTGAACACACCTGCCATGAGCTCTATATACGGGCCGTCATGGTCAGTGAGGTTGCGGTCCCAAGCCCGTCCGAAGTCTCCATTGCCCCATGTCCACTGCTTCTTTCCGGGCGAGACATGGTGACTGGCCACGTGGAGCATTCCACCATGGGAGTCATTTTCGTAGCCGCCCTCGAAATTATATTTTGAGTTGACACCCATGTAGGATGTCGGCACCTTGATGTTCTTGTAGTTGGAGATGTCCACGCCTGCGGAGTAGTCCATCTTGTAATAGGTGCCCGTAGCGATGGGGAAAGAGCTGACCGCACGCTTGCCGTGGTCAAAAACGGCGTTGATGTCCTGCGGGAAAACGCTCTGGTAATAGTCGTTGACAGCCACAGCGGGATTGGCCCACCACAGGAAGGTCTGTGGCAACGGCGTACCATTGTAGAGACGGCATTTAATCTCAAGGTAGGCCTTACCGGGACGGAGTGTAAAGCCGGCGGCACCTTTCTGATGGAACATACGCTCGTATTCGTTGACCCAAACCGTCACGGAGCCATCGGTATTCTCTTCAATCGTAGCATCCACAGGCAGATAGGTAGACGGGCGATGATGCTGCGGCCAGTTGAACTCGATGCCGCCACTGATCCAAGGTCCAGTCAGTCCTACGAGGGCAGGTTTGATGACATGATTGTAATAGACGAAATGGCGCCCCTTCACCTTATCATAGGCCATCTGTATGCGACCACCGAGCTCCGGCAGCACCATCACTTTGATATATTCATTCTCCAAGTATATGGCATGCCAAGTATGGTCAACCGGTTTATCACTAATCTTCTCAATGACGGGATATGGATATACCACACCACTGGAGCCCTGGTAGACTCGCTTCTCAAGATACATAGGGTTCTTGTCAGGTTCACCAATCTCATAGGTAGGGATGACAACATCCTCTTTCCATGCTTTTACCATAGTAATATATTATAATGTATAGATGTTACTTCAGCGACGTGCCTTTAGTTTCCTTCAATTTTGTAGAGAAGACGATGAAGCCGACGGCACACACAACGGCATAGATCCAGAACGTACCGTAACTGCCCAGCGAACGGTTGAGGAAGGGGAAGGTATAGGTGAGCGTTGAGGAACCAATCCACAGAACGAAGGTACACGTCGACACGCCAACTGACCGAACCTTGTCGGGGAAGATCTCAGAAATCAGCACCCAAGTACAAGGGCCAAGCGTCATGGCGTAACAGCCAATGGCCAGTACCACCAGAACGATCATGCCAACGCCCGTGACATGCAGATAATAGCAGGTGCCGAGAATGGCATAGATCAGACACAGTCCACCTGCTCCAAGCAGCATGAGGGGCTTGCGACCAACCTTATCGACAGTGTAGAGAGCAACAATGGTGAACACAAGGTTGGCAATGCCGGTGACTACGATATTGAAGAGCACGTCGCCTATCTCATAGCCAGCCTGCTGAAAGATTTCCTGGGCATAGTTGAAGATGACATTCGTGCCGCACCACTGTTGGAAAACTGCAATGAAAACGCCAAGCAGAAGTGCTGTAGTGTAGCGCTTGGAAAACAATGCCGAGAGACTGCCTTTATCCTTTTCAACCGATATTTCATCCTTACGCTCACGCATCTGCAACCATCTCGGACTCTCAGGGATGAACAGGCTGAGAACAAAGAAGATGCCCGAAGGGATCATCGGCACCCAAAACATCCATCGCCAAGCCATCTGACCATTCCACGACTGGGCGATGGCTGCCTCAGTCATTCCTGCTGACATCGGCCGGGCAATGAGCCAGTTGACAATCTGGGCGGCCAAAATGCCAATTACAATCATCATCTGATTGAGTGACACCATGCGGCCACGAATAGAGGCCGGAGCGACTTCGGCGATATACATCGGTGAGAGACCGGAGGCCAGACCGATGCCGACACCCCCGAAGAAACGGGCGATGAGGAACATGTGGAAACCATGTACCGCACCCGTGAACCAAGCCGACAACAGAAACACGATGGAAGAGAGGGTCAGCAACTTCTTTCGCCCCATCCTGTCAGCCAACCAACCTACGGTCAGAGCGCCAAACATGCAGCCAATCAAAGCCACGGTCATGGCAAGACCCTGGTCACTGGGTGAGGAGCCTATTCCGAAATAAGCCTCATAAAATGGTTTCGCTCCACCGATGACCACCCAGTCATAACCGAAAAGCAGGCCTCCGAAGGCACCTACCATACATATAAAATATGTGTACGCTCTTGATGTTGTGTCCATATGTCTTTAGTTTTCTATTACTGACTGCAAAGTTACGATGTTTCTCGTGACCTGGAAATAGAAAAAAAGCAAGAAAGAATAGACAATCTTACGATTTTCTCTTTTAAATGATTAATTTTGTAAGAAAACTAAGAACGCCATGCCTAAGCTAAAAAGTGGATTTAAGGGAGAGCGGTCGGTCGTCTTGCCCAAGCTGGTGAGAAACATCTGTCAGAATGATACGTTCCTCAGCCAACTGTACATCACCGATATTGGCTATTATCCCAATGCGGTCTACCACTATCGCGAGCGTCCGAAGGGTGTCGCGCAGTGGATTCTCATCTATTGCCTCAAAGGCAGTGGATGGTACAGTATTCGTGGCCATCACTATGAGGTCAAAGAGAACCAGTGGTTTGTCATACCGAAAAGCGAGCCGCACGTCTATGCGTCCAACGACGATAATCCATGGACAATCTATTGGATTCACTTTACTGGAACCATGGCCGCCGTCTATGGATCAGACCACTACATGCCGTCGGATATTAATGCCTACACTACGGCACGTATCACCGACCGCATCAACATCTTCGAAGAGATTTTCCTGACGCTGAGCGACAACTACAGCGTCGACAACCTGCGCTATGCCTCCTCGCTACTCTACGCATTCCTTGCCACCTTCTGCTATTTGGGCCATTTCCGTAAATACAATGCACAAAGCAACCGCATCGATATGCATAACATCACGAACATGGCGGTACGCTTTATGAACGAAAATATAGAGAAGAGGCTTACACTGACTCAGATTGCTGACTATATCGGCTATTCTATCTCACAGTTCTCACTGATTTTCCGCAACAGCACGGGACAGTCACCACTCAACTATTTCAATACACTGAAAATTCAAAGAGCCTGTGAGTTGCTGGAGACCACGGATATGAAAATCAATCAGCTGTGCTCCAAGGTAGGCATCGATGACAGCTACTATTTCTCCAGACTGTTCACGAAGATTATAGGTGTCTCACCAAAGATGTACCGCGAGCGAGCGCATCTCAACAAGACCAACAACCCAAACATCCCCAACATCACCGCTAAGTAGCAGGTTCTTACACAATAAAAGCGCTACCCTAAGCTTGCTCTCCCACACGCACTACACATCACCCTCCAATGCTGGGGGGGAAGTATAGAGTAAATGTGAAGATTTCTCTTCAGCAACCCTCATTGAACCAGCCACGTGTACATAAAATAGAGCAGGAGGTAAACACTAATATTGTTCCCTACAGTGGAATTCCACCTTACGATGGACCCTCTGTCTCTCTGGCTGGACAGTTCCCACTACCAGGGCCAAGTAGGGCCTTACACCCGTTAGCCGATATACATGCCAGTCAAACAAAAAAATCGCCAAGAAGCTGTGTAAGCAACCTGGCGATTTATTGATGTGACTCCGCTGGGATTCAAACCCGGAACCTTCTGATCCGTAGTCAGATGCTCTATTCAGTTGAGCTACGGAGCCAATCCATTATGAAATATGCGAACGTTAAGAGTGACTCCGCTGGGATTCAAACCCGGAACCTTCTGATCCGTAGTCAGATGCTCTATTCAGTTGAGCTACGGAGCCGTTCTTTTTCGTAAGCGAGTGCAAAGGTACACCAAAAAAAAAGAAACACCAAACTTTTCTTCAACTTTTTTCGTTTGGTGTCTCTTTTTATTGGATTTTTATGGGCTTTACGTGGCTTTTTACTTCTTTGCAGCCCCTGCCTTGCCTTTATAAACCTTGTTCAGGCCAGCTACAATATCGTTGGTGATATCGTATGCCTTGTCGGCATAAAGAAGGTTGTCACCTTGCTTGGCAAAGATGAGGGCATATTTCTTATCCTTATTATATATAGCAAGATAATGCTGCAGAGAGTCGTGCAAAGCCTTGTTGTATTTGTCAGTCTCAGCCTGGAACTCGCTGCTCAAACGCTGGTTGAGAGCCTGAAGGTCATTGCTTTGCTTCTGAAGGCCAGCCTGAATGGCCTCGGCTTGTTCACGGGTATAAGCATTCTGCTGCACCTTCTGCTGGAAGTTGGCAGCTGCTGCCTGCAAAGCTTGCTGCTTGCTGGCAAGCGTCTTCTGAATATTGTTACCCTTGACCTCAAGAATCTTTGTGTAATCCTTGCAGAAGTTATACTGCGACATTAGGGAATCCACTTCCACATAGGCTATCTTGGAACCTGCCGATGAAGGAGCCTGCTCGGTTGAAGCTTTTTCATCCATTTTAGGGCTGCTTTTATCGCAAGAACTCAACCCCATCGTTGCGGCTGCTAATGCCACAAAGAGAATAACGTTTTTCTTCATTACAATATATTATTTACTTAGTTATCAATATGCTTTATCCGCCTCACGTGCCTCGCGGTCTTGATCTATGACACAATGTATGCCGCGCTCCTTCATGGCGGCACTGTCGTGGATGTGCTGCGACTCGAACTTGCCGTTCTTCTTCAATATTACTTTTACCGACATCAAAACCATTGCTATAGCAATTATTAACACGGTAAGGATCAAAGTCTCTATCATTTTTGCTAAATTTGCATTGCGTTAGAGCGAATACTGTTTGCAAAGATAGTGCAAAAACAGCAAAGCGCAAAGAAATTATCCAAAACATTTCAAAAAATAACAGAATATGGCAGAATTGAAACCTGCTCGCGTTTTCGAGCAATTTGCTAAGATTAATCAGATTCCCCGTCCTTCCAAGCATGAGGAACAGATGATCGCTTACCTGAAAAAGTTTGGCGAAGATCATGGACTTGAGACCAAGGTCGACGACACGGGCAACGTGCTGATACGCAAGCCCGCCACGAAAGGTTATGAGAACCGTGCTACGACCATCATACAGAGCCACATGGATATGGTGTGCGACAAGTTGGTCGACCTGAACTTCGACTTCTCCAAAGATGCCATCCAAACCTATGTGGACGGCGACTGGATGCACGCCAAAGGCACCACACTCGGTGCTGACGACGGTATCGGCGATGCTATCGAGCTGGCCATTCTCGACTCCGATGACATCGAGCATGGTCCCATTGAATGTGTCTTCACACGCGACGAAGAGACACAGCTGACCGGTGCACTGGGCATGAAGCCTGGCTTCATGACCGGCGATTACCTCATTAATCTCGACTCTGAGGAAGAAGGTCAGGTGTTCATCTCCTGTGCCGGTGGTCGCAGCACCATCGCTACCTTCAAGTTTGTGCGCGATGCTGCCCCAGAGGGATTCTTCTTCCTCGAAGCCTCGATCAAAGGACTCAATGGCGGACACTCTGGCGACGACATCGAGAAGAAGCGTGCCAACGCCATCAAGATCATGGCCCGTTTCCTCTTCAATGAGTTGCAGAAGATGCCGCTCTACGTGGCACAATGGAACAGCGGAAAGATGCACAATGCCATTCCACGCGACGGTAAGGTGATCTTTGCCGTACCCAATGACAAGAAAGAAGAGGTGAAGGCCGACTGGAACATGTTTGCCAAAGACGTAGAAGAAGAGTTCCATGTCACCGACACCCACATGGAATGGAACCTGTCAAGTGCGGATGCACAGGATGTCATTCCCGCCAATACCTCCCGCAACCTAATCTATGCCCTACAGGCTGTCGACAACGGCGTGCTGACAATGTGTCAGGACGAGATACTGGCCTGGATGGTAGAGACTTCAAGCAATGTGGCCAGCGTGCAGAGCAGTGACAGCGAAGTTGTCGTCGTCAGCAGTCAGCGCTCCAATGTGATGAGTAATCTTGACAACATGTGCAACACGGTAAAGGCTGCCTTTGTACTGGCTGGCGCCGGTGTGGAGCAGACCGACGGTTACCCCGCATGGCAACCCAAGCATGACTCCAAGCTGCAGAAAATCACCATCGCCGCCTATCGCAAGCTCTTTGGCAAAGATCCCGTAGTGCGTGGCATTCACGCCGGACTCGAGTGCGGACTCTTCTCAGAGAAATATCCTAATCTCGACATGGTGAGCTTCGGACCCACGCTGCGCAATGTGCATACGCCCGACGAGTGTCTTTACATCCCAACCGTGCAGATGGTTTGGGATCATCTGCTTGAGATCCTCAAGAACATCCCTGAGAAATAAGACGACAAGCTGTCAAAGATGACACACAGACTTTCCACCTTATTAATAATAGCTTGCATGGTGCTGCTCGCCTCTTGCGGCGAGGGGCATCATGCCAAGCGCCTGGTTGAGAACTTCATGAAGGACGACATGGGAGTGGCCGACTACAGCGTTGTCAGTTGGACAAAACTTGACTCCACATTCCGCGTCAACGACTCCGTACTCACCAGCATGCACCAACAGGCGCTGAGCGAGAAACTGGTCCGGCAACAGCCTCACTATGCGCAACCTACAACAAAGCTGCTGCGCATCTCGCTGAAATATGCCGTCGATAAAGACACGCTTACAAACACCTTCTACCTCGACGAGAAACTACAAGGCGTAGTAGGAGTTAAAAGGAACTAATACGAAAATGCCCCAATCCGTGTATCACTACACATGATTGGGGCTCTTTTAACCTTTTAAAAAACTAACCTTAACCTATTGAAATGAATCCTACCCCAAAAATAAGCATAATTCTCTTTCGCGCTGTCAATATTTCGGTAATTTTTCATGTTCAACCCTCTTTTTTTCTCATCCTTTTACAAAATCGCACTCTTGGCACAATTATTGCGACCTAACAAACAGACAATAATCAACCGACAATGAAAAAAGGTAATATTGGGGTTACTACAGAGAATATCTTCCCCGTCATTAAAAAGTTTCTCTATTCAGACCATGAGATTTTTCTGCGTGAGATGGTTTCCAACGCTGTTGACGCCACCCAGAAACTAAAGACGCTGGCACAGCAAGGCGACTTCAAGGGTGACATGGGCGACCTCACCATTCACATCACGCTCGACAAAGATGCCAAGACTCTAACCATCAGCGACCGCGGTATCGGCATGACGGCTGAGGAGATTGACAAATACATCAACCAGATCGCTTTCTCGGGTGTCACCGACTTCCTGGAAAAGTATAAGGACGAGGCCAATGCCATCATCGGACATTTCGGACTGGGCTTCTACTCTGCCTTTATGGTCTCTGACAAAGTAGAAATCGTCACCAAGAGTTACAAGGACGGCGCTAAGGCCGTACGCTGGACCTGTGACGGTTCACCAGAATTCACGCTCGACGACGCTGAGAAGGCCGACCGCGGATCAGACATTATCCTGCACATCGCAGACGACTGCAAAGACTATCTTGAGCACAACAAGATTGAAGAACTGCTCAACAAGTACTGCAAGTTCATGCCCGTACCCATCGCCTTCGGAAAGAAAACGGAATGGAAAGACGGCAAGCAAGTGGAAACCAACGAGGACAACATCATCAATAATGTGGAGCCGCTTTGGACAAAGACACCTTCGACACTGAAGGACGAGGATTATAAGAACTTCTACCGCACACTCTATCCCATGCAGGACGAGCCATTGTTCTGGATTCACCTCAATGTCGACTTCCCATTCCATCTCACCGGTATTCTCTACTTCCCACGCGTCCACTCCAACATCGACCTGCAGCGCAACAAGATTCAGCTCTATTGCAACCAGGTGTTTGTGACCGACCAGGTGGAGGGCATCGTGCCCGACTTCCTCACCCTGCTTCACGGTGTCATCGACTCACCCGATATTCCTCTGAATGTGAGCCGTTCTTACCTGCAGAGTGACGCTAACGTAAAGAAGATTTCCACCTACATCACAAAGAAGGTGGCCGACCGTCTGCAACAGACCTTCAAAGACGACCGTAAGGACTATGAGCAGAAATGGGACGACCTCAAGTTGTTCATCAACTATGGCATGCTCTCGCAGGAGGACTTCTACGACCGTGCCAAGGACTTCGCCCTCTTCAAGGATGTCGACGGTAAGTACTTCACATTCGACGAGTACAAGACGCTTATCAAAGACAACCAGACTGATAAAAACGGAGAACTCGTCTACCTCTATGCCAACAACAAGGAGGAACAATATCCGTATATCAAGACTGCGCAGGACAAAGGCTACAGCGTGTTGCTGCTCGACGGCCAGCTCGACGCTCCTATGGTGAGCATGCTTGAGCAGAAGTTCGAGAAGAGCCGCTTCTCACGTGTCGATGCCGACATCATCGAACGACTGATCGTTAAGGATAATGAGAAGAAGGTAGATCTCGATAAGGATGACCGTGACAAGCTTACGGAGGTGTTTCGCTCTCAGATGCCGACAGACAGCAAGGCCAACTACGCCGTTGAGGTGGAGGCCCTTGGCGAGAATGGCGCACCACTGGTGATTACTCAGAGCGAGTATATGCGCCGTATGAAAGAGATGAGCCACTTCCAGCCCGGCATGAGCTTCTACAACCAGATGCCTGATTCCTACATGGTGGTGCTCAACGCTGACCATAAGCTGGTCAAACAAGTGCTCGAGGACACCAAGAAGAGCGTCGGCGAACAGTTGAAGCCCATCGAGAGTGACCTCAAAGGTCAGGAGGCACGCCTGGCCGCCCTGCATCAGAGTCAGGCCAATAAAAAGCCTGAGGAGATCAGCAAGGAAGAGAAAGACGACCTGCAAAACACAGAGAAGGTCATCAATGATGAGCGGGAGAAGAAAAACAAGATGCTGGCTGACTATGCTGCCAACAACAAGATTGTGCATGAGTTGATCGACCTTGCACTGTTGCAGAACGGCATGCTGAAAGGTCAGGCTCTTGACAAATTCCTCAAGCGCAGTGTAGAACTCATTGGTTAATTACCTTCTTGAACGATGACACGCGACGAACGATACCAGTTCATCCTTGACTATTTCAAGCATAAAGAGCCAAACGTCAGCACAGAGCTGCAGTTTGGCTCCGCTTTCCAGTTGCTATGTGCCACATTGCTATCGGCCCAGTGTACAGACAAGCGTATCAATGAGGTAACACCGGCTTTGTTTCAGCGCTACCCCACTCCACAACTCATGGCCCAAGCTGAACCGGAAGACATTCTTGAGTTCATCCATAGTGTGAGCTATCCCAACGCAAAAGCCAGACATCTCGTTGCCATGGCACGTATGTTGGTCAGTGACTATGGAGGCGAAGTGCCCGATGATGCCAAGGAACTGGTCAAGCTGCCGGGCGTTGGACGCAAGACAGCTAATGTGTTGCAGGCCGTATGGTTCGGCAAGGCTACCATGGCGGTTGACACCCACGTCTATCGTGTGTCACACAGATTGGGATTAGTACCGGCAACAGCCAATACACCGCTAAAAGTTGAGCAGTATCTTATCAAACACATTTCGGAGGCTGACGTCCCGCATGCGCATCACTGGCTATTGCTTCACGGACGATACATCTGTAAAAGCGCCAAGCCCCTCTGTGAGAAATGTCCATTCGATGCGATCTGCCCCAAGCTTTTGAAAGGAAGTAAGTTGTAAATACATCACCAAGAAAAGATGAATACGACCCTGATATTAAAGTTTTTAACTGAGGTCGCGGCCAACAACAACCGCGAGTGGTTTAAGAATCACAAGGCCAAGTATGAGCAGGCCAAAGGCGAGTTTGAACAAGGTGTAACGCAATTGATCCAAACCATTGCCAAATTCGACCCCTCCATCGCCCATCTCACCGCCAAGGATTGCTGTTACCGATTCTACCGTGACATCAGATTCAGTCCCGACAAGGCTCCGTACAAAAGACATTTTGGCGCATACATTGCCGCACATGGCAAAAAGGCATTGCACGGTGGATACTACATTCATCTGCAACCCGACCATTGCTTGCTGGCAATCGGCAACTATTGGTTGCCCACTAACATCCTGACTGCAGTACGTAATGAGATAATGGGAAATACCGAACTGTGGAAGGAGTGCGTTGACAACAAGGCTTTCATCGACTGTTACGGACGTCCGGAAGGATCCTCATGGCAAGGTGGTTATCCAGAATCCGACAAAGGGTTCGGCATTGGCCATCTAAAGAAAGTACCTAAGGACTTCCCAAAAGACTTTGTCTACGCTGATTATCTGAAGATGAAAGACTTCTGTGCGTGGCACGCTGTCGACAACGACTTCTTTGCTAAAGACAATTGGCTGGAAGAAGTATCGCGCATTTTCAAGATCGGCAAACCGATGATGGACTTCACCAATAGCGTGATCGACGACTACGAATAACGAGCGTTTCCACCATCAAACAATCAAGGATCCACTATCTTCACCAACGAAGGAATTCGCTAAGTGGATAAGCTGAAAAGGAAACAAAAACGAAATCGGCAGAAGCATTGAATTGGACAATGCTTCTGCCGACTTCTTTTTTGTTGGAAATATCACTCAATATTATCCTCAGAATCATCAAAAGATGGCCCTAAGGATTATTCTTGAGTTACTTTCCCTGGAAATAACGTTTGTAAATGCCCATGAAGCCTGCTGCATGGCGAGCCTCATCACGAGCCATCTCATGAATGCTATCATGAAGCGCATCAAGATTATTCATCTTGGCAATCTTGGCAGCTTCAAACTTATCTGCGCTGGCAGCCTTCTCAGCAGCCATACGAACTTCAACATTGGTCTTTGTGTCGTGCAGAATCGACTGGCCAAGGAACTCAGCATAACGTGCTGCATGGCCAGCTTCCTCCATAGCATAGTGCTCAAAAGCACGGGCTATCTCGGGATAACCCTCACGGTCAGCCTGTCGAGCCATAGCCAGATACATGCCTACTTCTCCGCATTCACCAGCAAAAGTTTCGCGACAATGGCGCAGCAATTCCTTAGGAACATCAGCATCGAAAGCGATACCTAATTTATGCTCAGCGGCAAACTCAGGCGTAGTATCTTCGGTCAGCTCTTGAAACTTTGCCGACGATGCACCACACACAGGGCACTTGGCGGGAGCTTCTTCACCCTCGTAAATGTACCCACAAACCGTACAAATAAATTTCTTCTTCATAATGTTTAAGTATAATAGTGATTTGTATAAAATAGGGCTGGCAAATCAGACAGCCTGCTCTCCTTGATTGCGCGCCTCATCCTTTGCCAGGCAATCCTTGCAGATCCCCTTGTAATAGAGTTGAGCCTCATCAACAAGATTGCCATCCATATCGGTAGGCTTGTTGATCTTTGGTGCACGTTTGTCCATGAAGTCAAACACACGACCGCACTCCCTACAGAAGAAATGAACATGAGGATGTGTGTCTCCATCATAACAAATTCGATGATCATCAATGGTCAACATCTGCGCTGCGTGATGTTCTGAGAACATACGCAACGTATTGTATACAGTAGTACGACTCAACGTCGGGATTCTTGGCACGACACCTTGATAGACATCCTCCACTGTAGGATGGGTGCGATGGGTGAGCAAAAAATGCATAATTGCAACACGCTGTGTCGAGGGTCGAATACCACACTTGTTGAGTCTCGACATTGTCAATTCAAATTCTTTCATAAACTTATCCTATATTGCTGTTGCAAAGGTAGTAATTTATTTTGAAAAAAACAAGCAATAACTTGAAAAAAATACAACGACAAATAAAACTTTTCCAAATCGACAAACAAAAGAACGGCGAAAGGAAACAACCATCGAAGTGGCTTCCTTCCGCCGTCATTAATACCAATTTCCGCAGGGTCGTTCAAGAAACTTCCCGAACTCCTCGAAGAAGGTTAAACAAAGTTGTTATTCTGAGACGATCTTAATCAGTTCATCAGGAGACACCAGATGTTGTTCTCCCGTTGCCATGTTCTTCAAGGTTACTTTGCCTTGCTCAATCTCATTGTCACCAGCCAAAGCTACGAAAGCTATATGCTTGGCATTGGCATAGTTCATCTGCTTCTTCATCTTTGTCTTGTCAGGGAACATCTCCGTACGAATGCCTGCACGTCGTGCTTTAGCCACGATGGGCATACAATAGGCAGTCTCCTTATCACCAAAGTTGATGAAGAGCAGTTGTGTACCGTTAACCGCCTCCTTTGGATAGAGATCGAGCGCATTGAGCACATCATAAATACGGTCAGCACCGAAGCTGATACCCACGCCTGACAATCCCGGCATACCGAAGATGCCGGTAAGGTTGTCGTAGCGGCCGCCGCCGGTAATACTTCCCATTGGGGTGTCAAGGGCCTTCACCTCAAAGATGGCACCAGTATAGTAGTTGAGTCCACGAGCCAGCGTAAGGTCGAGCTCAATCTCGTTGTTCAATCCCACTTGCTTCAAGTTGTTGAGAATATAGCGGCACTCCTCCACACCCTTCAGGCCGACTTCCGATGTCCTCAAGACCTCAGCGATAGTGTCCAGCTTTTCATCATTGGATCCCTGCAGAGAGATAATCGGCTGCAGTTTGGCAATAGCCTCATCAGGCAGTCCGTCTTCCTTCAGCTCCTCATTGACCTTGTCGATGCCAATCTTGTCAAGTTTGTCAATGGCGACTGTAATGTCGACTATTTTGTCGGCCTCACCAATCACCTCAGCGATACCCGTTAGGATCTTTCGGTTGTTGATTTTGATGCAAATACGAACGCCAAGACGCGTAAACACCGTATCAACAATCTGCATCAGCTCCACCTCGTTAAGTAAGGAATCAGAGCCTACGACATCAGCGTCACACTGGTAGAACTCACGGTAACGTCCTTTCTGCGGACGGTCGGCTCTCCACACCGGTTGAATCTGATAACGCTTGAACGGTAGTTGCAGTTCATCACGGTGCATGACGACATAACGTGCAAAAGGCACCGTGAGATCGTATCTCAGTCCCTTCTCGCACAGTTTGGTCTGCAGACGGAGTGTGTCACGCGCATCCAACTCCTCATCGGTAATTCCCTTGAGGTAGTCTCCGGAGTTGAGCACCTTGAATAGCAGTTTGTCACCTTCATCACCGTATTTACCAAGCAAGGTATGCAATGTCTCCATGGCAGGTGTCTCTATTTGCTGGAAGCCATAAAGCGCATACACCTCTCTGATTGTATTGAAAATATAGTTTCTCTTTGCCATCTCCTCGGGCCCGAAGTCACGTGTACCCTTGGGAATGGACGGTTTATTATTTGCCATTTATAATAATGTATGTTCGTTATTGTTACATTGGTAGCTCGTTTAAAGCACGATGGTCTGCTCACGGTCCGGACCGATGGAGATGATGCCGATGCGCGTCTCCAGCTCGTCCTCAAGGAACTTGATGTAATCCTTGAAGGCCTGTGGGAACTGATCAGGCGATGTGAACTTCGTCATATCCGTCTTCCATCCCGGCAGTTCCTTGTAGACGGGCTCCACATTGTCAATCTCATAAGGGAAATCCCTCGTGACGGTACCATCGGGCAACTTATATGCCACACAAGCTTTGATGGTGTCAAAACCATCAAGCACATCGCTCTTCATCATGATCAACTCTGTAACGCCGTCAACCATGATGCTGTAACGCAACTGCACGAGGTCAACCCACCCGCAGCGACGCTCACGGCCTGTCACAGCACCATACTCATGACCGAGATCACGGATGGTCTTTCCCACCTCATCGAAGAGCTCTGTGGGGAACGGACCGGCACCCACTCGTGTACAATAAGCCTTCATGATACCAAACACGTTGCCTATCTTATTGGGGCCGATGCCCAGACCAGTACATGCTCCGGCACAGATGGTATTGCTTGACGTAACGAAAGGATAAGAGCCAAAGTCGACATCGAGCATCGTACCCTGCGCACCCTCACAGAGGATATTCTTACCATCGCGCAGTAAATGGTTGATTTCAATCTCGCTGTCAACGATGGGGAACTTCTTAAGGTACTCAACGCCCTCCATCCATTTCTTCTCCACCTCATCAAAGCCTTCAAAGTCGGTCCAACCAAGAGCCTTCAGTCGATTGAGATGCAATGCTTTATGGGCCTCATACTTAGCTTGGAAATTATCCAGGATATCACCAACGCGCAATCCGTTACGACTCACCTTATCGGTATATGTAGGACCGATGCCCTTGCCAGTGGTACCCACCTTGTTTTTGCCTTTCGCAGCCTCGATGGCGCGGTCGAGAAGACGATGGGTAGGCATGATGAGATGTGCCTTCTTAGAGATGTGCAATCTTGAATGTAGCTCATGACCACTCTTCTCCAGGTCCTTGGCCTCATCCATGAACAAATCAGGAGCCAGCACAACGCCATTACCTATAATATTGACCTTGCCTCCTTGGAAGATGCCAGAAGGAATGCTACGCAACACATACTTCTGGCCTTGGAATTCCAAGGTATGGCCAGCATTAGGACCTCCCTGAAAGCGTGCGACAACATCGTAGCGTGGCGTGAGCACGTCAACTACTTTTCCTTTTCCTTCATCGCCCCACTGCAATCCCAGTAGGACATCAACTTTACCTTTTTCCATATCGTTGTTTGTTTTTTAATATACCCTTGGTCCGAAGATTGCTGTTCCCACACGCACCATCGTTGAATGGCATTCGACAGCGATCCTATAGTCATGACTCATACCCCACGAGCGTTCTTTAAAATAAGGTGCATCAGAAAAGAAATCCCGTTTCACCTCCTGAAAAAAGGTCCATGCCGTGTTCATCTCTTTACGGATACGCGTCTCGTCGGGAACATTGCTAGCCATCATCATCAATCCACAGATGCGCACATTATGCAGCTCGCGCCACTCACCGGATTCAAGCATCTCGCGGCAGCCGTCGAGAGAGAAGCCGAACTTAGTTTCCTCCTCAGCGATATGCAACTCGAGCAGTATATCAATTACACGACCGCACTTGGCAGCCTGCTTGTTGATCTCCTTCATGAGCTTCATCGTGTCTACGGCCTCTATCATATGGATGTAGGGTGCGATGTATTTCACTTTGTTGGTTTGCAGATGACCGATGAAATGCCATTCGATATCCTTCGGCAGTTCTGCTACTTTCTTCTGCAATTCCTGCTCATGACTTTCTCCGAACACGCGCTGTCCCGCGTTGTACGCCGCCATAATATACGACGATGGATGAAACTTACTGATGGCAACGAGCCTGACACCGTCGGGTAGGTTGCCAACCACTTCTTTCAAGTTTTTAGCAACGTCAGTCTCCATGATCAAGCCTCCTGCGTTTGGTTTTCGGTCAGCTTGTGGTCCTCGGGCTTGGCATCATGTTCATACACGTCCATTATCTGAGTTTCCGCCACACTGCTGATGACATAGTCTATCATGGTTTTGCCCATCATCTCGTCGATGTAGCCCACAGCCTTTGTCAAAGAGCCGGCCTGTACAAGATAGAAAACAGAAGAGCGTTTTTCCTTTTCTGTTTTCTCATCGATAGTGATGAACTGCAGCTTAGCCTTGTACCATTTGTCGTCCTTATCCATATCGGAGAAGAAGATCTCGTGGTAGGCAGCCATCTTGATATCAGTAATTCTGTAATCGCCAGAGATATAGGATTTCATCTCCTCTGTGATGGCGGCCTCAGCCTCGGTGAAGCTCAGTGCGTCAACGACGTACTGCTCGGTCACTTTTTTCATTGAGCCGTCTTCCTGCGTTTTCTCATAGCGTATTTTTGTCTCAAACCAATCAGCTGTTCTTGATCTCATATTATTCTGTATTAATCAAATATTATCTTCTTGTTATCACCATCAGACTCTTCTTTGGAACGTGATGCCTCGGAAGAAGTTGTCGAGTGCGGCATAAGCGTACGCCGCCCTGTCTTTGATAGTCATGCCATCGCGCATGCGGTTGAGCAGATCCATCAGCTTATCCATGGCATTTTGATAGTTGTCTGGCGTGATGCGTTCACTCATCTTCGCTGCCGTTGTTGTGTCGAAGCCGAAATGGCGTGTCAGCAAGTCGGCAAACAATTCACGCTGCTTCTCAGTGACCGCCAATTGGGCACCTTGCTTATTCTTTGGGCGATAGATATGAAACACCAGTTCATCGGGCTCACCACCACGCTGTCCATGGTTGTAACGTTTCTCATAGTCGAAGTAGCAATCACAGAAACCATTCTCCGCCAGTGTATGCAACTCGGCCTTGGCGGGCTCGAGCACACGACGGCAGAAATCGCTGAACTTGCTGTATCTGTTCTCCAACCTCAACATCTTGCGGAACTCCAACGTATCGATGACAGTTCCACCTTTCTTAATCCAACTCTCGATGAACATATACACCCGCTGCGTATAACGGTTGCGACAGGCAAAAACAATCTGCTTGCCCAGGCGATGATAGCCCAGATCGAGCGACAGCAGCCGCTGTGCCACCTGACGGTCGATCTTCAGCACGGCATATTTCTCATAGAGTCCGACATCATTAGGGATGTAGACATCACAGAGGTTGGTAATCTTCTGATAGCTACGGCCATCAGGTGTACGATAAGGAATTTCCACCGGCACCGAAGCCAGCAACTTCAAGCTATCGCGCAACTGCGGATAGTGGTTAGGCTCAACCCCTAACCGCTTGAAGAGCATCTTCACCTCGAGTCTGCCATCATTACCCAGTTCCGAGTCGGCAAAGAAAGTCGGCTCTCGTATGCTGGCATTGAGCATCTCGCGCAGTTTTTCCTGCATACGCTCCACAATGCTCACCAAGATACGTATCTGTATCAGTGAGTAGTCGTGACGCATCATGGTCACCGCAATAGGCTGCAGCAGCCACGTCTCCTTCTCTATTGGAATGAGTTCGGTAGGGATATCGCGCTTCACGTCGCGTTTCTTACCCTTGCCCGAGTCTTTCCGGCGGGTGGTTTTCTTTGCACCTTTTATTGTTGCAGTTACCGTACGAGTTGCCATGAATAAATGAATTAACAGACCACAAAGATAAGACTATTTTCTAATTCTGCCAAAATAATAAAGCAAATTTGAGAATTTAATCTATACTTGCACCCACAGCCGTTCCCTCCCCTAACGGCGTGCAGCAACCATCATGACGTGCACACTGTCAGGATGACAGACAGCTGTTGACAAGCATCAAAGCGGTCAATGACAACTATTTTTCAGACCCCTCAATGTTGGAGAAGATATTATTGGCCTCAGCCATCTCATCGTCGTCGAACCACTTCGAAAGTTTTTCGTGGGCTTTGCTCTTCACTTCATCAGGAACATTTCCCCACACCTTGCGTAGCACGTAGAGCAGCACGGCAAGGTCATCACCAAGACCAGCAATGGGGATGGCGTCGGGTATCACATCAAGAGGACTGATCAGATAGCCCAACGCTCCGATGATGATAGCCTTGTCCTTGACGGAGACAGCATTACTCTGAAGCGTATAGTAAAGCACCAGCGCCGCATACACCAATTTGGCTCCGGCCCGTTTGGCAACATGTGATATCTTCTCAATGAAGCCCGAAGATGTATAACTATCCTGGTACTTCATGAAGTCAGGCAGTTGTTGTTCCATAATTATTGATTGAATTGTTGGATATGCTGTTTTAAATATTCTTCCACTCTGTCGGCATAGAGTGCGGCAGCATCGTGATTGGCTCTGATACGCGCAATGCGATGCTTCACCAGCAGCATCGACAGGCCTTTCCACAGAAAGGCAAGGAGCAGGCCGATTGCTATGGCCACATACAACGAATATTTACCTCCGGGGAGCATGGCTTCGGGAAAAGCACTGAAGATGAGCACCGGCACGATGGCCACAATGCCATACTTGGTGAGTTGGGCCTTCTGCGACCCCTGGCTGTCGAGTGCGCTCTGAACCTCAAAGAGAAAGTCATCAAGCTCCTTGCGCTCAATACCCGCATCCTCCATCTTGGGGAAGTCGGGCACCTCACCGTGACGCTCTATACCTCTCGTTATCAGATGCTCATAATCATTTAACAGATCGGGTTGCAACTCTTTCATCTTTTTGCATTAAGCCTTAGATTTCAAATAGAAAAAGTAAGCAGTGCTCTGATAAGCCGGGTTCTGTAACCTCATCCGAAGACAAGGCGCCTTGTCATTTATCTAGGTTGTGAGTCACCCCACAACTCAAGCGTTCTACCCTCCATCGTTAGGCTCGAAGCCTTCGGGCAGGCGGTCCTCACATGACGATGGTTTACGCGAACTTGCAGCCTCCCATGGGCACAGCCCGCCGATCACCCGACGGCTGGTGGTCTCTTACACCACCTTCTCACCCTTACCAACTCCGACAAGCCCAACTCGTGGCCAAGCCGTTTCAGGAGCGGCGGTTATTTTCTTCTACCTACACCTGCTGTCGCCAACAGCTTCCAGTTTCAGAAGGGGAGTGCCTTATGCTGCCCGGACTTTCCTCCTGCACTCTATCAGAGAGCAGACGACAGGCCGGAGCACTGTCTTACTAAGGTGCAAAAGTAATAAAAACTTTCCAATTCCGTATCAAATTATCTGTTTTTTCATCAACATCGTTACGATTACCCCGTTTTTTCATCCTCCCCCTCATTTCCACATCCAATCACCTTATTAATAAATTGCACAGTCTGCCACGAGTAGAGCCTTTGGCAGTTGGCAGAACCGTGCGGTCTGCTTTTAATGAGTGTAAATAATTATAGAGAGGTACTTAAGAGCCGTTAAGTGTTAAAATTAAAGTGTTAAATTCGGATAAACCTTAATGTCAAAATGTCAACTTCTCACTTTTTGCACCTATATTTGCAACCAATTAATGAACCAAAGAGAAAATGAATATATAAAACTATAAAGCAAAAAGCAATGAAGAAAATTTCGAATTATCTGATGGCCGGCACGTTGGTGTTGTCACTGACTTTGTCAGCCGGTGCATTCTACAAGGCCAATGCTGCGACCAACGACATCGCGCAGTCGGCCCAGCCTGTAGACCTGACCTATGCCGCCAAGAAAGCACTACCTGCCGTAGTGCACATTAAATATGTACAAAACGCCAAGACACAGACCATAGACGTACAAACCAATCCGTTTGACGATTTCTTCTTTGGGGACCCGTTCGGTTTCTTCGGAAATCCTAACCAGGGACAAGGCGGCACACGCAAGCAGAAGGTGCAGACTCCTAAGAAGGAAGCAACGGGCTCAGGTGTGATTATCAGTTCCGACGGCTACATCGTGACGAACAACCACGTGGTCAACGGTGCTGATGAACTGACCGTCACACTGGAAGACAACCGTGAGTTCAACGCCAAGATCATCGGCACAGACCCCACCACCGACCTGGCACTCATCAAGATTGATGCCAAGAACCTGCCCACACTGCCTATCGGCGACTCCGACAAGATTCAGGTAGGTGAATGGGTGATCGCCGTCGGCAACCCCTTCGGTCTTAACAATACGGTCACTGCCGGTATCGTTTCGGCTAAGGCACGTTCCATCGGTGCCAACGGCATTGAGAGCTTCATCCAGACCGATGCAGCCATCAACCCGGGCAACTCCGGTGGCGCTCTGGTCAATACCAAAGGTGAACTCATTGGCATCAATGCCATGATCTATTCTCAGACAGGATCGTATGCAGGCTATGGCTTTGCCATCCCAACAGCCATTATGAATAAGGTGGTGGACGACCTGAAGCAGTATGGCACCGTGCAGCGCGCTTACCTTGGCATACGTGGCGGCGACCTGCTCGACTATGTCAACTCTTTGAAAGAGCAGAATAAGGATGTGCCTGACTTTGGCACCAATACTGGTATCTACGTTGACACGGTGGAGGACAACAGCGCTGCTTCAGCCGCAGGCCTGAAGAAGGGCGATGTCATCATCGGCATCGATGACCAAAAGGTTACGAAGATGGCTGAACTGCAAGAGCAAGTCAACAACAAGCGTCCTGGTGACAAGGCTACCATCGTATGGATGCGCGACAAGAAGAAGATGAGCAAGACGGTCACCTTGAAGAACCAGCAGGGCAACACCCGTGTGGTGAAGACTGCCGACCTCAACGTACTTGGTGCCAAGGTCTTCCCGGTGAGCGAGGCTTTGAAGAAGCAACTCAATATCAGTTATGGCCTGCAAGTGAAAGACGTCAAGAGCGGTGCCTTCAAGGATGGTGGCATCAGCGACGGCTTCATCATCTTGACAGCCAATGACAAGCCTATGAAGAGCATCTCTGATCTGCAAGATGCAGTCAAGGAGGCTTCAACAAGCAAGAACCCGGTACTCTTCATCACAGGCATGTGGCCCACTGGCAAGACTGACTACAAGGCCATCAAGGTGGGTAACGAAGAGTAACAAAGTATAACCATCTGCCTCCTTCACCCAGCGCTCAACGACTGGCTGAAGGGTTGGAAGATTATCAATGGGGACTGCAGCAAAACTTATCTTTGCTACAGCCCCCATTTTTTGTTCTCCTCATAAGGAAATCGTCTCCTTTGCTTATTCCGAACACCTTTTCATATCCATGAATTTTCAGGTATATTCAGGGACGACCATCAAAAAAGCCTTTCGGCAATGCATCACACATCACCGGAAGGCTTATTTCATCAGTCATCTTCCTCGTGAAAAGAAGGCGGCAGTCATCAATCGTAAAGATTAGTCGTCGACAGCCTTAAGCTGCTCAGCTACCTCGTCATTGATGCGCTGGGCAAACTCTTCCATCTTCATAGAAGCCTGCTCACCGCCGCCCTGCTTACGCATGGACACCAGTCCGTCGGCAGCTTCCTTTTCACCGACAATCACCATGTAAGGCACACGCTTCAATTCGTTATCGCGAATCTTACGGCCAATCTTCTCATTACGGTCGTCGATGTAGGCTCTCACATCCTTGCTCTCGAAGTACTGCTGTACCTTCTGTGCATAGTCGTTGTACTTCTCAGAGATGGGCAGGATAGCTACCTGGTCAGGGGTAAGCCACAAGGGGAAGTGACCGGCGGTATGCTCAATGAGCACAGCCGTGAAGCGCTCGAGCGAACCGAACGGTGCACGGTGGATCATCACCGGAGTCTGTTTGGAGTTGTCTTCAGCAGTGTACTCCAACTTAAAGCGCTCTGGCAGATTGTAGTCTACCTGAATGGTACCCAACTGCCATTTACGGCCGATGGCATCCTTCACCATGAAGTCGAGTTTCGGGCCATAGAAGGCAGCCTCGCCCACTTCCTCATGGGTGTGCAATCCTTTCTCCTTACAAGCCTGACGGATTGCGTCCTCACTCTCCTGCCAGATTTCGTCAGAACCGATGTACTTCTCGGTATCTTTCGGGTCGCGCAGAGAGATTTGGGCATCGTAGTTGTCGAAGCCAAAGATACGGAACACCTTGAGGATGATGTCGATGATCGTCTCAAACTCAGCCTTCACCTGATCAGGACGCACAAAGATGTGGGCATCGTCCTGTGTGAACGTACGTACGCGAGTCAGTCCGTGCAGCTCACCGCTCTTCTCATAGCGGAACACAGTTCCGAACTCTGCAATGCGGAGTGGCAGATCTTTGTAGCTACGGGGCTTACGGGCATACACCTCACAGTGGTGAGGACAGTTCATAGGTTTGAGCATGTACTCCTCATCGGGCTCCGGTGTATGGATAGGCTGGAAAGCATCCTTGCCATAGTGAGCATAGTGACCAGAGGTAACATAGAGGTTCTTCGAGCCGATACCCGGCGTGATGACCTCCTGATAGTGGTAAGGCTTGAGCACATGGCGCAGCAGCTCCTGCAGACGCAGACGCAGCTGAGTGCCTTTGGGCAACCAGATAGGCAGGCCTTTGCCGACACGCTCAGAGAACATGAACAGCTCCATCTCCTTACCAATCTTACGATGGTCGCGCTTCTTAGCCTCCTCAAGCATGACGAGGTATTCATCAAGCATCTTCTTCTTCGGGAAGGTGATGCCATAGATACGCGTCATCTGCTCACGGCTGGCATCGCCCCGCCAGAAAGCACCGGCAACACTGGTGATCTTTATTGCCTTGATGGCACCTGTAGACATGAGGTGCGGACCACGGCACAAGTCAGTAAAGTTGCCCTGCGTGTATGTGGTGATGGTGCCATCCTCCAGATCCTGTGAGATGTGCTCCACCTTGTACTTCTGTCCAGCAGCCTCAAACTCCTTGATGGCATCGGCCTTGGCCACTTCGCGGCGCACAACGGGCTCGTTCTTTTTAGCGAGTTCCTTCATCTTGGCCTCAATCTTCGGGAAATCATTCTCGGAGATGGCCTGTCCCTTAGGAGGCATCACATCGTAGAAGAAGCCGTTCTCGATGGCAGGTCCGAAACCGAACTGGATGCCGGGATAGAGCTCTTGAAGAGCCTCGGCAAGAAGGTGGGCCGAGGTGTGCCAGAAGGTGTGCTTACCCTCGTCGTCATCAAACTTATAGAGCTGCACGGTGGCATCTTCATTGATGGGACGATTGAGCTCAGTGGTCTCACCATTAATCCCGCAAGATACAACGTCGCGGGCGAGAGCCGGTGAGATACTCTCTGCGATTTGAAGACCGGTCACGCCCTGTTCGTACTCACGCACAGAACCGTCCGGAAAAGTGATTTTAACCATGATACAAATTAGTTTGTTTTAAATCACTGCAAAAGTAATACTTATTTTTTAATTGACTCAAAGATACGTCATTATCTTTGCGTCTTATTGGATTATTTTTTCTTTTTGGCCTTGGCCGCCGGTTTTTCTTCGCCCATTCGCTTACTCAGAGCATAAGCATCGTAGAGTCCGAGCTCACCGGCGCGGCTGAGGTCTTGCTGTGCCTCCTTGATATTGCCACTATAGTATCGGGCAATACCCCGGTTGAAGTAAGCCTCGGCCAGACGTGGGTCTAAGCTGATGGCATGGGTATAATCATCGATGGCACGGCTGTAGTTCTGCTGCGAAGCAAAGAGGTTGCCGCGGTCATAATATACGTAAGCATTGCGCGGAGCCAGCTGAATGGCCACTGCGAAGTCGCCCTCCACCTGTGAGGTCTTCATGGCCGTCTTCATGCCTTGCGAAGCCTCGTAGTTGTTGAGCAACTGCTGACAGACAGCCCGTTCCCAACGTCCCATGGCCGACGTGGAGTCGACCGACAGGTAGTCGTCAAGGTCGGAAATGGCATCACCGTAGTTCTGTGCCTCAGCGTAGGCTACAGCGCGCTGCAACAGCAGGGCAGCACGTGTCTTGGCATTTTTCTCTTCGCTGATACCGGCCGTAAGAGCGTCGATAAGCTGGAACACCTGCTTCGACTGTACGTCTGACAAGGCCTCATGCTTGGCGTTGCAGGTAAGGTTGAGCTTACGCAGCGGCTCACTCTTGGCATTGAACTGCTCCACCTCAGCGTCGAAAGCCTGATAGCCTTCCACCGCGTTGGCATAAGAGAAATACGACAACTGATACATCGGCAGGAAGGCCAGCTCAACCTCACGGTTCTGTATGGTGCCACGGATGCTGTTGCTGTTGTATTCATGGTCAACCTTCGGCTTATCCTCCACTACGATGTCGTTGTATTTGTTCATGTCGATCTCCGAGCGCTTGCGCACCTCACGCAGTTTGCTCTTGCTCCATCGTTGTTGGATACCGATGTGCTTGTCCATCTGCGCCTTGAAAATGCGGAACTCGTCCATCTCAGCCTGCGCCGTCATGCCCAACTGGCGATAGCAGCGCGCGCGGCTGGCCAAGCCGGTCCAGAAATTGGGAAACTGCTTGATGACCTCGGAATAGTCGCGGATGGCTGCACGCAAGTGGCCGATACGCTCATTGAGCAAGGCTCGGTTGTAGATGGCCATGAAGTTGTTTGGCTCCATCTTCACAACGAAGTCAAAGTCCTCCACTGCACGGTTGTCGTCGCCCAACTGCACACGTAGCAAGCCACGGTTGTAATGAGCCAGGAAATTGCTGGGATCGAGGTCGATGGCCATATCATAATCGGCCATGGCACCACGCAGGTTGTTGATATTGATGCGTGCCAAGGCACGGTTGACATAATTGTTGGCCACCTTCGGACGAAGATGGATGGTGCGCGTCAGGCAGGAGTCTGCCGTAACCCATTGGCGACGGTTGAGCGCAATGTATGACCTCGTGGTCCAGGCATCGGCATTGTATGGATCGATAGAAAGGCTTTGGCTGAGCCAGCGGTCAGCCTCCGTAGTATCTTTTTTCTCCAGAAAGACCTCGGCCTTCAGGGAATAAGCAGTAGCAATCTGCGACCAGCGCTTGATGATGGTATCGGCATCGAGCAGGGCCTGGTCGTAATCCTGCATGTTCATACGACAGATGGCACGGTTGACCCAGAACGACGATACCGAGGGATTAAGATGAATGGCACGATTGTAGTCGGCAATAGCATCGGCATATTTCTCCTGACGGATGCGGGAGATAGCACGCAGGTCAAAGATCTGCTCAATATAAGGATTGAGATTGATAGCTTTGGAGGCATCGTCCTCAGCACCGATGTAATCGTCGAGATAAAACTTGGCCACGGCACGGTCGTACCATGGAAGCCACAGATACGGCTTCAGGGCCAGCACCTTATTAAAATATTGTATCGAGAGCACATAGTCCTCATAGTGCAATGCCACCTCACCATTGGTGATGAGGCGGTTGACATTGTACTGCGCTGCCGATTTAAGGGGGAAAAACAGCATGAAAAGCAGAAGCACTTTACCCGTCAGTCGACAGATGTCATGACCGACGATACGAATGAAGGCCGACAGACTGGTGCCACGCGACTTCGATGGTGCAACCATGATATCGCGTGATTCATCAGAATTGTAATTGTGTTCTACTTTCATGCTATTAAAATAATGGTTGAGTGATTATCTGTGGATGGGCTTGGTGCGGTAGGCAGCCGAGAACTTACCCTGAGTCATCGCACGCAGCTTGTTACGTATCATCTGTTTGCGGAAGGGTGAGAGCCGGTCCACGTACATCACTCCTTCGAGATGGTCAAACTCATGCTGCATGACGCGGGCAAGATAGCCCTCCACCCATTCGTCATGGGGTTGCAGGTTGTCGTCGAGATAGGTGACATGCACTCTCTTGGGACGAACCACGTCCTCACTGAGTCCGGGAATGGAGAGGCAACCCTCTTCCATGGACACCTTTCCTGCCTTATCGTCGGCCTCTACGACATGGGCGTTGATAAATGCATGACGGAAGCCCTCGTACTCCGGATATTCATCCTTGAGCACATTGAGGTCGATGACAACAACGCGAATGGCCTTGCCTATCTGTGGCGCTGCCAAGCCGACCCCCGATGCGGCATCGAGTGTCTCAAACATATCACTGATGAGTTGCTGAAGATCCGGATAATCTGTGGGAATATCCTGGGCAACTTTTCTCAACACGGGTTGCCCATAAGTATAAATAGGTAAAATCATTTCCTTGAATTCATGTAATCCTGCAAGATAATGGTCGCGCTGACCTCATCCACCAGGCCTTTATTCTCTCTGCGGGTTTTCTTCTTTACCCTGCCGTCGATGATGGCCCTATGTGCGAGCACCGACGTGAAGCGTTCGTCGTAATAATCAATGGGAACATCAGGATGGGTCTTGCGCCATCGGTTGACGAACTGCTCCACCCTTGCGAGGTTCTCAGACGGTTGCCCGTTGGGCTGCATGGGCTTGCCTATGACGATGCGCTCCACTTGTTCCCGTTCCACATACTGCGCAAGAAAAGCAGGCAGGTCTTTCGTGTCGACAGTGGTCAAGCCATTGGCAATGAGCTGCAAGGGGTCGGTAACAGCCAGCCCCGTGCGCTTCTTGCCATAGTCTATAGATAAAATTCTTGCCAAAGCTGCTCGCTGCGCTTTAGTTCTTGAAGAGGAGCCAAGCCTGGCCCTTAGAATCAAACTTGCTGCCGCGGATGGCATCACGACTCTGCACAGCCTGGCTCTTATTGTCGTAGGTGCCCGACAGCACACGATAAGAGTTGACCTTGGCATTGTAAACGATCTGTGCATCGTAGCCTGCCTGCTTGAGCATCTGCTGGAAACCCTCAGCATTGGCTCGCACACTGAAGGAGCCTACCACGACACTGAACTGCTTCAGGCCGGAACCGTCGATCAGCGTAACATCTTCCTGACGAACAGGCGTATTGTCAACATTGGTCACCGTAGTCTGGTCGGCTTGCTTTGTAACGAGAGGAGTCACTGTGGCTTCCTGCTGTGTCTGGGTCGTTGTTGCCTGTGCTTCTTCCTGAGCCTTTGCTTTCTCGTAGAACTTCTTGTATGCGCTCTCCTGGGATTTACAACTGTTCAAGGCGAGTACCATGCACATGGCCGCGCCTATAACCATAAATTTCTTCATGCTACTTATAAAATATAAAGTCGTTAATATTCAACATTATTCATACAGGTCGGCTACACTGACCGGCACCTATTGTTTGCGAAATTACAAAATATTCCACAAACAGCCTTTTATTGCTCGCATAAAGTTTGTTAAATCAGTACTATACACATTATTTAACAGAAAACTACGACGCTTTTTGCCTGGAATAACTATATTTGCACTTAGATTATACATTAACGATTAAACGTTTAGAGACATGAAAACTTTTGGTTACATTGCCACCTTCTTAGGTGGTGCTGTCGCAGGTGCCGCCATTGGCTTGTTACTGGCTCCTGAAAAGGGAACTGACACCCGTTCGAAAATCTCAGATGTGGTAGACAACTTCTGCAAGAAACATGACATTAAGCTCAACCGCAGCGATGCCGACGATCTCGTCGACGGCATCAAAGAGGCTGTAGACACCGACATGGCTTAAGGTCCTGTCAACATTCTCGTCTTGTGATTGACGCAACAGCTGTCATCACAAGACGAGCGTTGCGGAAATAGCAACTAAGAAGTAACGTTATCGTGATAGAAAGACATAAAGCATGTTTTCCAACGACCAGAACATAGAAACCATCGGCCAGCTGATTGAGACGCTCAAGCACTACATCAAGGTGCAGGGGGAATACGTGAAGCTCTCCGCCGTGGAAAAAACCGTAAGAATTCTTACTGCCATCGCCATTACAGCCATCATCAGCGTCTTGCTGATCTTCATCCTTATCTTCCTGAGCTTTGCCGCTGTCTTTGCACTGGAACCGTTGGTGGGACTGGCAGGTGCCTTTTGCATCATCGCAGGCATCTATGTAGCTATTCTGCTGATGGTAATTGCATTCAGAAGACAATGGTTTGAACGGCCACTCGTCCGTTTCCTGGCAGACATTCTGCTCAGTTGAGCGCCACCACAGTGCCGTATGACAGAAACAAAGGTTCTCGCAAGCCTCTGCTTCTTTACCGTATCACATGTTTTATTCTAACATCAAACAACATGACTGACAACCAACCGCTTTCTTCCACTTATCACTCTCTGGAGAGCATCCGCGACCGCAAGGCGATATTGCTCAAAGACATCCGCAAGGACAGTCAGAAGATTGAGTTGCAATGGAACTCATTGTTCCACCGGCCGGAGATGCTGAAGAAGGATGTCTCTCCCTCTAAGCGTGTCAACAGTTTCATCAATGCGGGTGCCGGGGTGCTCGACGCAGCACTACTGGTATGGAAACTCTACCGCAAATTTAAGAAATAATGATGCTGCAGATGCTATGCTAACCCACTATTTTTTATGTCAACAGGGGGTTAGCTGCTGACATACCGGTTAAATGATATTGACCTCTGGCTTTAAGTCAAGGCCAAACTCTTTTTTCACATCGTGCTGAACGGCATGCATGAGGTCAACAACTTCCTGACCGGTTGCACCTCCCCGATTGACCAAGATCAGCGCTTGTTTGTCATAAACACCGGCACGCCCCAGGCTACGGCCTTTCCATCCGCATTGGTCGATCATCCATCCTGCCGGAATCTTATAACCCACCTTTCCGTCATCGCCCGTCACTTCGAAATAGCGAAGGTTGGAATGAGCCGCTTTCAAAGTTGCGAAAGTATCGGCATCGACAATTGGATTCATGAAGAAGCTGCCCGCATTGCCCATCACGACAGGATCGGGCAACTTGCTCTGACGGATGTCAATGATGACACCGCGCAATTGGTCAGCCGTAAGCTGTGCTTCAGTGATGCCACGCTGCTCCAGTTGACTACGTATATTGCCATAGTCGAGTTGCGGCTTGAACGTACGCGACAGCTGGTAGGTCACATAAGTAATAAGGTATTGGTTCTTCCATTCATGCTTGAAAGCGCTCTGGCGATAACTGTAGCCACAGTCGCTACCCTTAAACTTAACCACACGTCCGCTACTGATCTCAACAGCTTCAATCTCGCTGATGACATCCTTCACTTCTGCGCCATACGCACCAATGTTCTGCACCGCCGATGCTCCGCATTCCCCCGGAATCAGGCTGAGATTCTCCAAGCCATGGTAGCCATGACGCACGGCATAGCTCACCACATCGTCAAATGTCGTACCCGCCCAGCATCTCAGACTGGGTTGGTTGGTCTCACAATCCATGATAACGGCAATGTCGAAGCGTTTGGCAGGTGTCGTCACCGTACCCGCAAAGTCCTTAGTCAATAAGAGGTTGCTGCCGCCGCCCAATAGCAGGAACGGCTTTCCACTCTCACGCAGGCGCTTGGCAACAGCCACGGCTTCGGCCTCGCTCTCCCACTCCACATACTCATCACACTGCTGGTCAATGCCAAAAGTATTGTGATGCAGTAAAGAATAATGCTCAGCTATTTTCATGTGACACTACTTGATTGATTGGTTCTGAATAGGAATACTGATTTGACGGGAGCACACTGAAGTCGGTGAAAACTCTACCTTATCAACTGTTGAACTTCACCAGTTTCCAATGTTTGCCGATTTTGCGGAACGTGAGCTCTATCTCCAGTCCATTGGCAATGCCACGGATGACAAACACCTTTCTGTTTGTCTCCGTATAAGTCTGACCATAGATGATGTTATAGATGATATTCTTCGGTATGAGACCGGGCTTGAAGTCAGGCCATTGCTGGGGCATCATCACGCCGCTAATACTTGAAAAATCGTCATTGGGATCAGGCGCAGTAAACTCCACCTCATCAGCCATGCTCCTCACCTGGAAGGCAGAATCACGTGAGAAACGGTCGTAGAAACGCAGGAAGTCAGCGTTCTTGTTTTGGAACGTCGGCTTATAATTCATGCTCGTCATCATCCATTTGCCATTAATGCGGTTGAAAAGGAACTGCTGAACGAGTTTCTTGCGGAAGAAGATCTTTTCCACTACCACATGATCAATGGTAGTATCCTTCACCACCCCCATCTGTCGGGGACTGTCAAAGATAAGCGTGTAATATTGCTGGTGCATGAAGAAATGCTCCATCTTCCAACTCGTCTCCGGCACTTTCTTTTCAAGTTTGCCATTGCGGTAAACGGGCAGCGGGAAGACGATGCGCTCACGTTGCAACTTACGGTTGGCTGCAAAATTAAATACGAAATCGTCAAACAGCTCGTCCGCTGCCTTGGGCATCGGCGTCGACTCTATCAGATTCTGCGTAGAATCGATGCTGGAAGTATCTGGAATCAATGAATCGGACGCCAACGTATCCACTGGCTTCGGTTTCTTGTCAGTACAGCCTATCGGCACGGTCATCACGGAAAAAAGGATGACAATGACGGCCAAAAAGATTGCTTTTTTCATAACACACAACTTATCATCGGCAAAATTAAGCATTATTTTTCAGATAGTACCTATTTTATTCGATAAAATGTGTAACTTTGCAAGGTAATAATCAGACGACACATCAATTATATCAATTATATCAGATTGATTATGATATTAGACAAGATAGACGAACTTCTGAAGGAAGTGTCCACGCTTTCAGCTAAGAATGCTGACGACGTGGAGCAACTCAGATTGAAGTATCTGAGCAAGAAAGGAGAGATCAACGGGCTCATGGCTGAGTTCCGCGACGTGGCCAAAGATCAGAAAAAGACCATCGGCATCAAGCTGAATGAGCTGAAGAAGGCCGCTACTGAGAAAATCAACCAATTGCGCGAGGAAGTCGTGACTACCGACACCGGCAACGAAAATATCGACTTGACGCGTACGGCCTATCCGGTCAATCTCGGCACACGCCATCCATTGACAATCGTTAAGAACGAGATCATCGAGATCTTCCAGCGCATGGGCTTCACCCTCTACCACGGACCTGAGATCGACGATGACAAGCACGTGTTTACGATGCTCAACTTCGCTGCCGACCATCCGGCACGTGACATGCAGGACACGTTCTTCATCTCGCAGAATCCTAACGACGTGACCAAGAACGTCCTGCTGCGTTCGCACACCTCTGGCGACGAGGCTCACTACATGGAAAGCCACGAGCCGCCTATCCGCATCATCTGCCCGGGACGCGTCTATCGTAATGAGGCCATCTCGGCCCGCGCTCACTGCTTCTTCCACCAGGTGGAAGGATTGTATGTGGACAAGGGCGTGAGCTTTACCGATCTGAAGCAGGTGTTGCTCACCTTCGCCCGTGAGATGTTCGGTCCTGACACGAAGATTCGTCTGCGCCCAAGTTACTTCCCCTTCACCGAGCCCAGTGCCGAGATGGATATCTCATGCAACATTTGTGGCGGCAAGGGCTGCAACTTCTGCAAGCACACCGGATGGGTGGAGATCTTAGGCTGCGGCATGGTCGACCCTCACGATCTGGCAGCCTGCGGCATCGACCCTGACGTATACACTGGTTACGCCTTCGGCATGGGTGTGGAGCGCATCACCAATCTGAAGTACCGCGTCGACGACCTGCGTCTGTTCTCCGAGAACGACACCCGCTTCCTGGAGGAGTTCCAAAGCGCTTACTAATCCACGACTTCCATTCAATGAACCCATAAGGGCGCCCGCTGATACAGCAACGAGCGCCCTTTCTTTTTTCACGTTAAAACAGATGTTCATTGATTATTTGACAGCTACAAGGCTGATGGCCTGCTATAGTTTTTATTCTCAATCTCCGTTAAAGTACAGCGTATCTTGTCGTCTAATCTCATTTCGCTTTTTATAGGGGACTATCATGTATTTACAATATGAGACCTCTATATCATTAGTATCATTCTCAAATACCACCTATATATCGCATGGTACATACCTTATTGTCATTCTTATGCCATCTTTGTCCGGTGCCGATGGTCGACATCAGCCGGTCTAAGACATCATACCGGTAGCTTTCGAAAGGCGAATCGTCCTTGTTGGTTTCCTTGGAAAGGCTCATCATGGGGGAGTCGATAAATATTGTCTCACTATATATATATTTATTTTCCCATAATATATCTAACAATTCTACCATTCGTTTTGTCTATCTCCATGTATGCGCTGCCTACAGTGCCGTTAGTGTTGTCTGCAGACACTATCCATATGTTCTTATCAAGAACCACGCTATAAGGCCTGCACTTGATTATGCTATCTCCAAACTGGGAGAACCAGATAGCCTCTGCAATTCGCGCGGCCATAATTCTCGTTATTCCATTTTTAGGACCATTGCTTTCTACTTGAGAATTATATTTGAAGATGGGGTTGCGATTAACATCAGAGTCATCCAAATAATTATATGGTAATCTTGCGTAGAACTTTCTCTGTAATTCCTTTTGTTTAGTATAATCTGTCAATGATTTAAATTTAACTTCTAAATGTTTTGTTTGAAGATCTTCATACTTCTTCCTGTAATTGATAGAAGTATAACTAGTTAATATTGTAATACCAATTAGAACTACTATTATAATATTCTTAGTCATTTCCCTATTCTTAATCATTTTCCTCATCTTATTTCTTATAATTTGCTTTTTCCAGATAATCGTTTAACGAATTTGTCAGACTAAAATACCATGGAAGACTATTGAATTTCCTATTAATGTCTTGAAAGGTGTATGCCCCATGAGATGGGTCATTGGCATCACTTGGCAATTGATATTCATCATTATTGAATCTTATTATGTACCACTTCTTTTTAGCATTGCTAAACCAATGTTTCATTAGAGTGCCATTGGTAGTAGCAAGGTATCCTGCTGTGATGCTTTTATGTAAGGTATGTCTTTTGCTCCACCTTGCCGTCCTCGTCTACCACCACGCGGATGCTGCCGAGGTGGTCTCTCACGTAGAAATAGTATTTTGGCTGGCTGTCACTGACAACGCAGTAGCCGCCGTCGAAGAGTATGCGGTCGAGCTTGCCGTCCACGATGACAAACGGCCCGGCATACTCCGTGGCGCTGTGTACAAGCAAAGGGAAGGTTTCCATCTTGTCCCAACCCATTGGTAAATGCGTTATTGTGTCTCTGATGGAGACATTGATGAGAGAATTTGGCAGCAAGCTGTATTTCCGCCTGAGCATCGTGCGGATGCTGCCCCAGGTGGTCATCAGCTTCGTGCCGTCGGGCGTGTATACATAGTCAGTTCTTTCTCCCGACCGGAAGTCTACACTGAGCGGCGCTCCAGTGTCGGAATACGTAAAAGTGGCCCCCTTGTCCGGGTGATAGTCAACGTCGGATTTTTTCATCTGCTCTCTTAATTATAACAGGAGTTTTATGTTGCAATCTATTCCCCTTATAGAAGTATTATAGATAGGAATCGATACATTTGCCTTCCCTGTATATAATGACATGGGAATGATGCCATACTGCGCTAAGGCTGCTGCATTAGGAGTCAGAATGCTTTTTAGCTCCATAGACTTGTCTGTATCATCGGCATAGATGCCACAATCAAGTTGAAGCAGAAGAAGCAATGTCATTAGTATTCTGGTCTTCATAGATAAAGGTGATGTATTCGTTATTTTAATAGATTCAATTATTATGTGTGCGCAAAGTTAATTAAAAACAATTAAAAACCAATATTTCTTGCATGTTTTTTTGGACGATGGCACAAAGGGGGTTCTTGGTTTTGATTATAAAACTAAATCCATAGGGGTTGTCAAGTGTGCCAGAAAATCTAAGAATATCTGAAAAGAATGCATAAAAGTGCCCTTTGGCACTACCCTCCAATAGGATCAAGGTAGTACCAAAGGGCACACTTTTTTGATACCTTTTGTTATGCTACTTCATCAGCCAATCGGCCTTTCGGCGATACTCCATTGGCCTTTCGGCGATACTCAGTCGGCCTTTCGGCGATATTCCATCGGCCTTTCGGCGATACTCCATCGGCTTTTCGGCGATACTCCGTCGTCATTTCGCCGAGATGCCAACCAGCTTGCTTTGGTAGCTGTCAATTGCCGAGGCAAGGGCATCGTTTACCGCCGATGAACTGTCGTCAGCCGAGGTAAAGGTCCACTTGAAATCGCCCTTGTTCATTCGGCCGGCACCTGTCCATCCGGTTACAACGGCAGGAACGGAAGTAGCAGCATCGGGAGTATAACTGTACATCAGCGCGCTGTTCGTATCGAAGTTGTCGTAGGCAGTGCCACCAACGAGCGTCTTCACGCTGCCGGGCACCTGCTCATTGCGCTGGCTCACCTCATAGCAATCAAAGCTTGCGGCATCATCGTTCTGCGTGATGGGCGTATAGTTGGAACTCGA
>Ga0256406_1001650_pt1 | contig 35051 bp, 26 predicted proteins | sample RumenRJG_03DNA_FD_185986 | JGI IMG/M metagenome (GOLD analysis project Ga0256406, IMG submission 185986) | Bovine rumen microbial communities from Lethbridge, Alberta, Canada - RJG_03 | ecosystem: Host-associated > Mammals > Digestive system > Stomach > Rumen | place: Canada: Alberta | collected...
TCGCGGACGTCCGCTCGCTCGAGGGCGTGGCGGAAACCAAGAATCACGCCACATTTACCATCGCCGTGCCCACCACGGCAGGCACCGCGGCCGAGGTCACGATCAACTACGTGATCACCGATCCCGAGAAGGTCCGCAAGTTCGTCTGCGTGGACACCAATGACATTCCCGAGGTCGCCGTCGTTGATCCGGACATGATGGCATCGATGCCCGTTGGCCTCACGGCTGCCACCGGCATGGACGCGCTCACCCACGCGATCGAGGGCTACACCACCAAGGGTGCCTGGGAGCTCTCGGACATGTTCCACCTCGAGGCCATTCGCATCATCTCGCACAACCTGCGCGAGGCCGTGGCCGAGGCAAAGTCCAAGGAACCGGGCGAGGGCCGCAAGGAGATGGCGCTGGGCCAGTACATCGCCGGCATGGGCTTCTCCAATGTTGGCCTGGGCATCGTGCACTCCATGGCGCATACGCTCTCGGCGCACTATGACACCCCGCACGGTGTGGCCTGCGCCATGCTCCTGCCCGTGTGCATGGAGTACAACGCCGACGCCTGCGGCGAGCGCTATCGCGAGATTGGCCGCGTGATGGACGTGGCCGGCTGGGATACCGACCCCATCGACGTGGTGAACAAGAACGTGGTTGCCGCCGTTGCCAAGCTAGGCGAGGACGTGGGCATCCCCAAGACCTGCAACGGCCTGGTGGAGGCCGACCTCGACCAGCTCGCAGACGACGCTGCCGCCGACGCGTGCTTCCCCGGCACGCCCAAGCCTGCCGACCACGAGACCATCAAGGCCCTGTTCCGCAAGGTTATGGCATAGGCGAGAAAAGCTTTAGGCGATGGTCCGGCTGGGGCTACCTGGCCGGGCCTTTTTTCTCGGCTGGGGCGTAGTCCTTGGCCCTGCCAGGGAAGACTATGGCCGAGAAAATACATGCCGCCGAGAAAACCTGCGGCTGTGAAATTACACGCCGCCGAGAAAATACACGCCGCCGAGAAAACCTGCGGCTTAATAGCACCCTCCGAGAAGGCCGCGTGCCTTCTACCTGCGGTTTCTCTCAGCGGCGCCCTAGGCTAACTGCTATTAAGTCGCAGGTTTGGTGAGAGCCGGACCGACGACGGGTCGGCACCACAGGCTAACTGCAATTTAGCCTCAGAGTTCTCCCCACCTGCATGTGTTCGTGGCATACTGCCTCATACCAACTGCCCGCTGGGCCATACGCGAAGGGACATCCATGGCGAACATCCACGACTACCTTGACCTTCGTGGTGACATCACGCTCGAGGAGCGCCCCTTTAACGTGGTAGACGGGCTGATCCTCTCGGTGCTCTCCTACGTTGACTTTACGGGCATCGTTCCCGGAGAGGGGGAGGGGCCGGTCACCGTCTCGTACGCTTGCGAGGCGCTGCTCGACCGCGCGGGCGGAGACGTTGCGCCCTTCGTGCGCTCGCTCGCGAAAATCGACGAGCGCTACCTGCGGCTCCTTGGGTCATCCAAGCGTTTTGGGCAGGCTCTCGTACAGGATTACGTGGACGTATTCGACCATGACCGCGACCTGCAGTTTGCGGCGCTCACGGTGGAGCTTCCGGGCGGCCTGCGCTTTGTCTCCTTTAGGGGGACTGACAACTCCCTGGTGGGCTGGCGCGAGGACTTCATGCTGAGCTTCGAGGTCACGGAGGCGCAGCGGCTGGCGGCGGAATACCTGCTGAGACAGGCACGCCATGCCGAGGCCGAGGGTGTGCGCCTCATGGTGGGCGGCCATTCGAAGGGCGGCAACCTGGCGAGCTTCTCGGCGGTGCTTCTGCCTGAGGAGCTGCAGCACGTGATTGAGCGCGTCTACTCCAACGACGGTCCCCTCATGGCGTCGGAGGTCGTGCCCCTGAGCTGCCACGACGTGTACGGCGATCGCTTTGTGCGCATAGTTCCCACCTACAGCGTGGTGGGCATGCTCTTCGACGATCCGGCAGAGCCCAAGACCATCGTGAGAAGCACCGGCGACGGCGCCCTTCAACACGACCCAACGACCTGGCAGGTACACGCTGACTGTCTGGACGAGGCAGACGACCTGCTCCCGCAGTGCAAGCTCGTGAACGCCATCTTCGACAAGTGGATGCGCGGCGCCAACCTTGCGGATCGCGAGCTCTTCACGCGTCAGGTCTTCGATGCCTTCGAGGCCGGGGGAGCGACCACGTTCGACGAGGTCATGGGCAACCCTGCCAGCACCCAGCGCGTGCTTGCGGCTCTGAGGGACGCGGACCCCCGCACCAAGGAGCTTCTCGGCGAGCTGGTCCAGGTTGCTGCCGGCAAGACCTGGGATGCAACAGTTGCTGCGGTGGCAAGCGCCACGCGCGCTGCCCTAAGTGCCGTGGGGGCCATGCTCCCGCAGCACAGGCTCGCGAGCGAGGGCGACGCTGGCGAGCAGGGACAGGACGAGAAGCCCGTCGAGAATCCCGTGCTCCCCGAAGGCTCACCCCTCGATGCCGCGCCTGACACCGACGCAGAGGACGCCTCCCTCTGAGGGGCTTATTTGTGTCGCGCCCCCGTTCCATACTGTGGTCAACACAGAGGACGGCCACACATGCGGCCTTGGGAATGGAGGAAGCCATGTACGAACCTTCTCGCCTCATCTCGTCATTCTTCATTGCGGGGTTTCAGTACTACGACGGCGCGCTTGTGCTCTCGAGCCTCAAGCCTGGCGAGTCGACCCTCACGCTTGTCCCCGAGCCGGACAACCCTCATGACCCGGATGCTGTTGCCATCTACTTTGGCAACCACAAGCTGGGCTTTGTTCCCGGAAGCGAGAATGCGCTGATATCGCTTATGTGTCACTACGGCCATGCGGATGTCTTTGAGGTCCGGGTGCTGCAAGTCAAGGAAGATGCCGATCCCTGGAAGCAGGTGCGCGTGGGCATCTATGTGACGGATGCCCGCTAGCAGGTGCGTTCCCCTCGGTTCACTTTGATGCGCTAAAGTGGTTCCCACGCACGTGATGCTGCTCGCTGGCACAAACCGGCGTGGGAGGTTGTGGATGACGAGAGACAACTCGACGCGTGACAACGCGAGTAACCCCGAGGAGACGCAGCGGCTCTGCGAGGCCATGTGTCTAGTGAAGACACCTGAGGAGGCACTCGCCTTCCTCGCTGACCTCCTGAGCCCGCACGAGATGTGCGACCTGGCACAACGCCTGGAGGTGGCGACGCTCCTCCGGTCCGGGAGGTCCTATGTGGATGTGTCGAGCACCACGGGGGCATCGTCCACCACGGTGAGCCGTGTCTCAAAGTGCCTGCGAGGCGAGAGGGGCGGTTACCGGCTTGTGCTGGAGCGCCTTGATGGCGCTGTGGACGTTGCGGTGCGCGCGGGTGCCGAGAAGGCAGACGGTTTTGGAATGCAAAGGAGACAGGGCTAGGCATGCTTCACATTGCGACAACTGCCGAGGAACGCTTGACGGGCGCTGAGGTCCGTGCGTGCCTGGAGGAGGCGCTGCGCACCCACGGAACGGCAACGCTTCTGGTCTCGAGCTTTGCCGACCAGCTGGTTGCCCAGAAGGAGCTCTCTGCATACCCCGCTCTCTCACTTGGCGTGACCGTCACCACGCCTGTTGCGTGGACCAAGGAGCGCTGGGAGGTGTGGGGAGACGGCACGCACGTGGTCGAGCCGCTTGCGAGGACCATCGCCGTGCAGCGTGCCATTGCGCAGGCCCCCCAATCGCTAAGTCGCGGCGTGTCGCTCAACGCGGGTACGGTGCAGCTTCTCTCGTCGCTCGTGCGCGGAGCACTGCCTTGGCTTCCGTTGGATCCTGCGGGCGAGCCAAGCGAGCTTGCCTGCCACGAGGCCGGCCTCACCAATGCCGAGATTGGCGTTGTGGCGCTGGCGGGGGAGTACGCGCGCATCATCCATCAGGCGGGCTATGTTGAGGAGTCAGAGGCCATGGCTCGGGTCACTCAAGCCATGGCAGCGGGGCTTGTCGGCCCTGGTCCCATGTGCGTGACGGGCCTGGGCGAGGCGTCCCGCCCCACGCGCGAGCTTCTGGCAGACCTCGCCTGCGCAGGAGAGCTCACCATTGTTGTCCAGAGGGGCAACGATGCCGCCCTAGAGGGACAGTGCTCCTCAATTGCGCTGGTCGAGGAGGGCGTTGCCTCGCGCGGCGGCAGCGTCTCTAGGGAAGGGGAGGCAACTCCCGGGCCGGTGGCTAACGCCGATAGGGCACCAGAGCTTCAGAACCTTGTCAAATCGATCTTTGGTACCGAGACGGGCGTCGCGCCTACGGGTGCGGTGGAGCTTCTCGCTCCGGCCGGGCCTCTCGCCGAGGCAGAGCTCGTTGCGGCCCGCGTCGTCGAGCTGGCAGATGTGGGCGCCCGCAACGTGGTTGTAGTTGTGGCAGATCCCGAGCGCGCCTGGCGCGAACTCTCGCCCAAGCTCTTCTCGCGCGGCGTGACGTGTGAGGCGGAGCTTTCCTCGCGCGTGGACCAGCTCGAGGCGGGGAGGGCCTTCCTCGAGTTTGCAAGCTCTGTCGCGCAGCTCTCTGAGCTGGCTGCTTCGTGGCCGGCTCCTGAGGAGAGCCCCGAGGGGGAGCTCGTTGTGTTGGGCGATATGACTTGGTGGCCACCGCGTGCGCTTGCGGACTTTCTGCGTCAGGACATCGCGCACGTTCCCACCGAGCGTGCCGTCTCGCTTGACCGTGCGTGGCGCGCAGACCGCCTGCTCACCCCCGAGGACGTCCTTGTCACGCTCCAGAACCCCAAGGCCACAAGCGCTCCCGTTGCTACTGCCACGAGGGAGCTCCTGCGCGGGCGCGTGGGGTCCGCGGCGTCAAAGCTCCTTGCGCCGTACCTGCAGGATGGGGAGGCCATGCCAGCGGACCTGGTTCCCGACGAGGCCGCGCTCGAGCTGGTTCCCGTTGCGCCCGAGCACAACCGCCTTGAGGACGAGCGCGCCGTCGGCGTCCTTGACGCGGTGCTGGGGATTGCTGGTACGCTCAAGGACCTGGGGATAACGGCAGACCCAGAGGTCCCGGCGCACGTGAGTCTCTCCACGCTCGTCGAGCTCTGCGCGCAGGCAATGGCCCAGACCAGCGTGATCGTGCGTCCTGGCGCCTGGGCGGGCGACGGGGCATGTCGATGCAGGATTTATGGCCGCGCGCGGGCGGCGGGGCTGGCGCCCCTCTCGGCAGATGTCCTTGTCTCCTGCTCGATGACCTCCACCGAGTGGCCAGTTGCCACCGGAGACGACGTCCTCTCGGCGCTTCTCGAACGCCTGGGGATAGAGCCAAAGTCAAACCCCGCCGCTCACGAGCGCTCCGTCTTCTGGCGAATGCTACGCGTGCCCCGCACAAAACTCATTGTGGAGAGGTGCGGCGTCGATGCCTCGGGGAGCCCCTGCTACCCGGCTGTTATGCTCACGGAGGTGCTCTCCTGCTATGGCAAGGCGGCAGCCGACAAGGACAAGGGCATGCCGGTGTGGGTCCGCGGCGAGGGCCAGGCAGACGCAAACCTCAGCACAACTGGTCATGGCATGGATGTCTTGGGCAGAAATGATCCCTCGCCCGCTGGCAGTATCTCTGGTGCCAATGCAGCTCTGGTGGTTGTGCCTCCCACGGGCAGGGTTGACCTTGTGGAGGGAAAACCGCTCCTCTCGGCATCGCAAATCGAGTCGTACCTCGAGTGCCCGTACAAGTGGTTCAGCCTGCGGCGTCTTCGCCTGCAGGATTCCGATGCCGGCTTTGGCCCAATGGAGATGGGCACCTTTGCGCACCGCGTGCTGGAGGTTACCCATTCGCGGCTGCTCGCCGACGCGCGGGAGCGCGCGGGGATAGGCGAGGACGGCCATCTCGACCCTTGGGTCATGCTCCCTGGCTCGCGTGTGCTTGAGGACGATGCGGAGGGCCTTGTCCACGCGCACGAGGTCCTTCTCGCCGAGTTTGAGGAGCACCTCCGCCACCAGAGCCTGCGCCAGGGAAAGCGCAGCCGCTACCAGGCCTTTGTTCCCCACAACTCCGCAGACGAGGCGCAGCTTGAACAGCTCAGGCACGACCTCGAGACCGCGCTCGACTACGAGGCGGGCCTCTTTGTGGGCTTCGAGCCGCGCTTCTTCGAGTGGGACTTTGGTACGCAGGACCAGCCTGTGGAATACGCCGGGGCCTGGATTTGCGGCACCATCGACCGCGTGGACGTTGATGCCCACCAGCAGGCCGTGGTCATCGATTACAAGCACAAGGGGCCAAACGGCTTTGCCAAGGAGTACGGCGTGACGCCCGTGCATGCCGCCGCAGACGCTCCGCAGGGCGAGGCGGACGAGCAGCGGGCTGCCCCGTATGGCCTGCCCCGCCGCGTCCAGTCGCTCATCTACGGCCAGGTGGTACGCCGCATGCATCCAGAGCTAAAGGTGAGAGCGGCGGTCTACCTGGGAACCCGTGGGAGCCACGCCGTGGGCGGAGCCATCTTGGGCAATTCCATCGACCGCGTCCTTGGCAGTCATGCCCCCGCAAGGGACCGTTCCCTTGATGCGTACTTGGTCAGCGACAGCGACTCCTACGGCATCGAAGGCGAGCACGGTATGGAGGCGTACCTCGATGCCACCGAGGCGGCAATTGCCGAGAAGGTGGCCCAGCTCCTTGCAGGAAACGTCGAGGCAAACCCGCTCGATGCCGCCGCGTGCTCCTTCTGTCCCGTCATGAACTGCGAGAGGAGGCTCTCCTAGTGTCAGGAATAGACCTCTCTACCTTGAACGACCGTCAGCGTCAGATTGTCTCCACGCTTGACCGCCCTGTCTTTGTCGAAGCTGGGGCCGGCTCCGGCAAGACGTTCACCCTTACGCGCAGGATTGCCTGGGCCCTCTCGCCAGGTTCCGGCGTGGGCGGCGCGCCCTTTGTGGACGACCTGAGCCAGGTCCTCGTTATCACCTTCACCAACGCCGCCGCGCGCGAGATCAAGGAGCGCGTCCGCTCCACGCTTCGCGAGGCTGGCATGCGCGAGCAGGCGCTCATGGTGGATTCTGCCTGGATCAGCACCATCCACGGCATGTGCTCACGCATCCTGAAGCGCCATGCGCTCGACTTGGGGATAGACCCGTCGTTCAAGGTTGCCGGCGTCAATGAGGCGCGTGCCCTTCTCGAGCAGGCAACAGAGGAGGTCGTGGGGGCCGCGAGCCGCAGTCACGCGGACGCCGTCCTCAACCGTGCCTTTGAGGAGTACGGCTATGGAACCCTTGGGGGGGCCACCTCCTTCGGCGTGGTATCCATGGTCTTGGACGTGGTGAATGCCGCGCACTCCTCGCCTGACGGCTTTGACTCGCTTGTCATGGTGGGTGAGCCGGACGTCGAGGGATCCGTCAATCGTCTGAGAGAGGCCGTGGGCACCCTGGGCGCGCAGTCGGGCATCACACCGGCCGCTCGCGAGGCGGTCATGACGAGCCTGGGGTCTCTCGATGCGTTCCTCTCGGCGCCTCCGGGCGAGCGCACGCCAGAGGCGGCCACCGCGGCTCTTGCCGGGGTGAAGCTTCCCAACGCGCGAGCAAAGGCACTCAAGGAGCTTGTGCCAGAGGCAAAGCGCGCCTTGGGCGAGGCAAGGCTCGAGGCCGCGCTTGCTGGCAATGCGCCGCTGGCAGAGGCCCTTGTCTGCCTAGCCCGCAAGGTTGACGAGCGCAACCTCGAGCTCAAGCGCGAGCAGTCCGTTCTCGACAATGACGACCTTGTTTCGCTTGCTCTTCACGCCGTGCGTGACAACCCCGTTGTTGCCGCGGACTACCGCGGGCGCTTCAAGCTCGTGATGGTCGACGAGTCGCAGGACACCGATGCCAGCCAGCTCGAGCTCATCACGCTTCTGTCCGGTGACGGTGCGCGCCACCTCACCACGGTGGGCGATGCCCAGCAGAGCATCTACCGCTTCCGTGGGGCGGACGTGAGCGTGTTCCGTGCGCGCGGCGAGGAGGTTCCGCAGGATGACCACGTGCGTCTTGACGTGAACTACCGCAGCCATGCCGATGTCCTCTCATTTGTGGATGCCGTGTGCGGTGGTCCTACTGGCGTGGTCGATGGGTTCATGCATCTGGAGCCAAACCCCAAGCGGGATGACGGGTATCGCGCCCGCTCTCTCCCGCGCGTAGACGTGGAGGTGACACTTGCCCAGCGTGGCATGGCAACTCTTGCCTCTGCCACGTGCGCAACTCAGATAGCAGACCGTCTCGCGGCGTATGCCGCTGCAGGCCAGAGCCCGTCCGACATGGCGCTGCTCCTTGGCGCCACCGGCAAGGCAGACCTTTACATCGATGCGCTGCGCTCCCACGGGCTCGAATGCGTGGTTACGGGTGGCTCGACCTTCACGCGCACCCCCGAGGTCAAGGTCATGGCCGCCCTGCTCCATACGCTGGCCAACCCTCACGACACCCAGTCGGGCCTCTTCCCGCTTCTTGCCTCTCCCATGTTCGAGCTTGACGCCAACGACTTCGTGCAGCTGGGGACGCGCAGACAGGACATGGTGGAAGCGCCTACCAAGCGGGCCATCGACCGGGGGATTCAGACCATGTTGTTCTTTGGCGGGGCGCAGCCGTCGCCACGCCTCAAGGCGGCGCATGAGGTTCTCTCCCGCGCACGTCTGGCGCTGCGCAAGCACCCCGTGGCAGACGTCTGCCTGCAGGTGGTGCGCGAATCCGGGTGGCTTCATCGCCTTGAGGCCGCCGGTACCGACGGCCTTGCGCAGGAGGCAAACGTCCTGGCAACGGTGCGCTACATTCGCGAGCTCACGCAGGACCTTGGCCTTGGCCCGGCGCGCGCCGCCCTTGAGTTTGACCTCTGGCTCGAGGCGGCCAAGGTCCCCCCGGCATCCCTTGCGGGTGGGTCCTCAAATCAAGTGCAGATCATGACCGTGCATGCCTCGAAGGGCCTCGAGTTCCCCATCGTTGCCATTGCCGAGTGCTGGGCAGATCCGCGCACCTCGGGACCGGTGGTCACCGGCCGCGTCGACGCCCGACGCCGAGGCATCATCGTGAAGCCTAAGGGGCTCAAGGTTCCCAAGGAGCTTTCTGCAGATGAGAACCCCCGTAGCTGCGCGGAGTGGCTTCTCTCGCTCTCAGAGGATGGCGCAAAGCAGGAGGCTGCCGAGAAGACCCGCCTGCTCTACGTGGCGCTCACGCGTGCGAGGGAGGCGCTGGTCCTGGGGGTTGGCGTGACGCAGTCCTCCTCGGGCGCCTCGCCGGCACTGGCTGCAAACGTCCTTGGGGCGATTGTGGGAACGCCTACGCCTGTGCCGGGGGTGAGCTCGCTCGAGTACGGCGGCAGCGAACCGGGGCGTCTGAGGTGCGTCTCCCTCGAGCCCAACAATGAGCATGCAGGAAATGGCGCCACGCTTGACTCGGCCGGAAGCTTCTTCGACGGCACCGTTGCCAGCGCGGACGAGGTCATCGCCATTGGCGCCACTGTCCAGGCGCCGGCACCCTCAGGCTTCTCGCTTGTCTCGCCAGATCCTGACCCTGCGGCACCTGCTGTCACCATGTGGCGGCCGCGCGCGGGCGTCTTTAGCTACTCGAGCGCCCATGCGCAGATGCTCGGGGACTTCTCGACGTCTGACGTGGCGTCGCTAGACGATGCGGGCCCCGTTGCCGGCGTGGCCGCCCTGCCAACGCGCGCCGAGCGCGACGCCATGCAGGCGGGCGCGCCCGTGGTAGGCGATGCCGATAAGGCCACGGGGCTGGGGTCGGCCTTCCACGAGCTCGCCCAAGCCATAGTCGAGGGCGGACAGCGCTTCCCGGTGCCCGAGCGCATCGCGGCCACTAAGCGCTTCTGGCATCTCTCCAAGCGCGCCGGCGCCAGGCTCGACGAGGCGCTTTCGCGCTGGTGGGGGTCGGACGTGCGGCAGGAGGCCCTCTCGCACGCGCTCGTGCGCGCGGAGGTTCCCTTCTTCCAGAGGGTGGACTCCGCCTACGGCGGCTACGTGGAGGGCGCCATTGACCTTCTTGCCACAGACCCAGGCTCTGACCACGCCTGTCTAGTGGACTACAAGACGGGGGACCGCGGCCTCGATGCGCAGACGCTGCGCCGGCGCCACGAGATGCAGGCCAACTTCTATGCGTACGTCCTCATGAAGCTTGGCTTTGCCTCGGTGAGCTGCCGCTTTGTCTGCGTCGAGCTGGACCGCGCTGACGCTCCCGGCCAGCCCGTGGTGGTGCCGTACGAGTTTGACGCCACGCACCCGCCGCGCATGGGATAGCGCCCGGGTGGCTGCGGCAATCAGAACAACGTGTGGAGCCTCTGCTTGAATTCTACCTGCGACAATGCCATTGTCGCAGGTAGAGTGGGGTATAGGCCAAAACGCCAGCCACTGGCCTTCTGCTATGCTTTGCCAAACACAAAGCGTCACCCGGTATGGAGAACACATGGCATTCGTTCACCTACACAATCACTCGGACTTCTCGATTCTCGACGGCGCCACGCCCATCCCCAGCATGGTCAAGCGCGCCGTCGACGAGGGGATGCCTGCCGTTGCCCTTACGGACCACGGCTATATGTTTGGCATCCCCAACCTGGACCTGGAATGTCGCAAGTACAACGATGGCCAGGCCAACATGAAGCAGTGGCGCCACGACGTCGAGTGCTTCAAGAAGAGCTGGGATCTCGAGGAGCCTGCGCCGGACGCGGATGACGCAAGCTACTTCGACCGTATCCACGACCAGTGGGCAAGCGACGTTGCCGTGTGGGAGTCCTCCGGACACGATCTCGCTGCCGTCCAAGCAAACCGCCCGCGCCTCAAGGTGAAGCCCATCTTTGGCTGCGAGGCATACTTCATCACTGACGACTGCATCGAGCGTGGCACCAAGCAGCGCCGCTATCACCTCATCCTTCTCGCCAAGAACGAGACGGGCTACCACAACCTGGTGAAGTGCATGTCCAAGGCCGCCGGCCACGAGATGATGTACTACCGGCCGCGCACTACGCTCGACATGCTCAAGGAGTACCACGAGGGGCTCATCTGCCAGAGCGCCTGCGTCCAGGGCATCATTCCGCAGTGCATTCTGGATGGTGATTTTGACGGTGCGCGCAGGTGGGCCGAGACCTTCCGCGACGTCTTTGGCGATGATTTCTACATCGAAATTCAGGACCACGGCCTTACCTTCCGCAACGGCTGGGATGACCGCAAGCTCGACGAGTACCTGGTCAAGATGGCGCACGAGATGGGCGTCAAGGTGGTTGCCACCAACGACTTCCACTACCTCACGCGCGACGACGCCTCCACGCAGGACATCCTTTCCTGCATAGGCAAGGCAACCACCCTCGACGACCCCAACCGCATGCGGATGGAGGGCTCGGAGTTCTACATGAAGTCCGAGGAGGAGATGCGCCAGCTCTTCTCCTGGTGCCCCGAGGCCTGCGACACCACGCTCGAGATTGCCGACAAGTGCAACTACGAGCTTGACTGGACCCACATGTACCTGCCCGAGTACCCTGGCCTTCGCCCCGGCGAGACGGCAGACGAGCGCTTCCGCGAGGAGTGCGAGAAGGGCCTTGCCAAGCGCTACGGCGAGAATTGGCGCGACCTCACCATTGGTGGCTGGAACGTCAAGGACCGCTTCGAGCACGAGTACAAGATCATCACCGAGAAGGGCTTCGCCAACTACTTCCTCATTGTCCAGGACTACGTGCAGTGGGCCAAGGACAACGGCATCGGCGTTGGCCCGGGCCGTGGATCCGCCGCTGGCGCCATCGTCGCGTACGCCATGAACATCACGAACTTCGACCCGCTCGAGAACGGCCTCATGTTCGAGAGGTTCCTCTCGCCGCAGCGCTCCGAGATGCCCGATATCGACATGGACTTCGACGATGAGCACCTCCAGGACGTTCTACAGCACGTGCGTGACGTCTATGGCGAGGACCATGTGTGCAAGGTCATCACGTACTCGACCATCAAGGCAAAGCAGGCCATCAACGACGCCAACCGCGTCCTGGGCTTCCCTGTCTACAAGGGCCAGCAGCTCTCCAAGATGCTCTCGAACGACCCCAAGCTCCAGCTTGCCAACGCCCTCCACAAGAATGAGAAGAAGCCCGACCAGTACTCGCCGGACTTCGAGGATGCCTACAACAAGGACCCGGACGCCCACCGCATCATCGACGCCGCCCTCTCCATCGAGGGCTTCATGCGCGGCGAGGGCGTGCATGCCTGCGCAACGCTCATCGCGCCCACGCCCGTAACGGACCACGTGCCCACCAAGCTCGACACCAAGGGTAACGTCACCATTACCCAGTACGAGGGCCACTCCGTCGCAGACATGGGCCTGCTCAAGATGGACTTTCTGGGCCTGCGCACGCTCACGGTCATCAACAAAGCGCTCGCGAACATCCGCCACTCCTACCCCAACGCCTCCGACATCGACCGCATGCCGGATGCGGTCAAGGCCTGCATCAAGCCCGGCGCCACCTGCGTGGACATCGACGTGGACAAGGTCGACTTCTCGGACCCCAAGATCTACGAGCTTCTCGGCAAGGGCTACACGGCCGGCGTGTTCCAGGTGGAGTCCGCGGGCATGACCGCCACTATCAAGAACATGCAGCCCAACGCCTACAAGCAGATCGTCGCTCTTATCGCGTTGTACCGCCCCGGCCCCCTGGGTGCCGGCATGGTCGACAGCTACATCAAGCGCATGCACGGCCAGGAGAAGATCTCGTACTACGACGACCGCCTGAAGCCGATCCTGGAGGAGACCTACGGCACCATGGTCTACCAGGAGCAGGTCATGCAGATCTCGATGAAGATGTCGGGGTTCACGGCCGGCGAGTCAGACTCGCGCATGCGCAAGCCGGTGGCCAAGAAGAAGATCAAGATGCTCACCGACCAGGTCTTCCACTGGGAGGGCAACGGCGCGGACGAGACGATCTACGACCACTGGATGAACGGCGCCGTCGCAAACGGCTACAAGCGCGAGGTGGCGCAGGAGATCTGGGAGAACGTCCTGGAGTTTGCCTCCTACGCGTTCAACAAGTCCCACTCCGCCGGCTACGCCATCCTGGTCATGCAGACCGCGTGGCTCAAGGCGTACTTCCCGCGCGAGTACATGGCCTCGGTCCTCACGTCCTATATGGGCAAGACCGACAAGATCGTGCACTATGTCACGAGCTGCCGTCGCGAGGGCATCCAGGTCCTGCCGCCTGACATCAACGAGTCCGGCAAGGACTTCACGGCAACCGCCGAAGGCGTGCGCTTTGGCTTCGCCGGCATCCGTGGTGTGGGCGAGGGTGTGGGCGAGTGCATCATGGCCGAGCGAGACGCCCACGGCCCCTTCAAGAACCTCCACGACTTCTGCGAGCGCGTGGACGGCTCCCAGGCCAACCGTCGCGTGGTCGAGTCGCTGATCAAGGCAGGCGCCTTTGACTCCACGGGCTATACCCGCATGCAGCTCATGCACTTCGTCGACAAGAACAATCCCGAGAACATCATCGACGCCGCGGCGCGCCGCCAGAAGGAGCGTGCGGTGGGTCAGTTCTCGATGTTCGACATGTTTGGCGACGTGGCGGGCTCGGGCTTCCAGGACGAGGTCCCCGCGCCGGACGGCGTGGAGTGGGACCGTCACATCAAGCTCGCGCAGGAGCACGACGTCCTGGGCATCTACGTCTCGGACCACCCGCTGCGCCCGTACGCCTATGCGCTTGCCAAAGCACGCGACTACACCATCGCGGACCTCTCCGTTTCGGAGGAGTACACCGACCCCAACACCGGTGCCACCACCGAGCGCTTCAAGGTCCCCGAGGACAAGCCCATACGCCTTGCTGGTATGGCAACCTCGGTCCAGAAGAAGACCACCAAGAAGGGTGATGCCATGGCCATCGTCACCCTCGAGGACATGGAGGCCGAGACCACGCTCGTGGTCTTCCCCAAGGCCTATAAGGAGTGTGCAGCCACGCTTGCCGGCGAGGTTGACCCCGAGACCGGTGAGAGCACGGGCGACGTCTTTATCAAGGTGGTGGGGCGCCTGGAGCGCGGCGACCGCGGCGACCAGCTGATCTGCTCGTCTATCGAGCCGCTCGAGCTTAACGACAAGACCAACCGACCCAAGGTGCTCGAGATAAACATGCCCGCCAACCTCCTCACGCGTGGCCGCATGGACAATCTCGGAGAGATACTTGGCCGCTACCCTGGCCTCGACCGCGTGGAGCTGCGTGTGGAGAGCGCGACGGGTGATGTCATGCGCATGGAGCTCCCCACGCGCATCGACGCGCACAACATGGTCCTCATGGCCGAGGTCATCGACCTCATCGGTCGCTCCGGCCACGTGAAGGTGGCCTAGGGGCGGCGCGACTTGAGCCTGTGGGGCGCACTTCTCTGCAGGGGAGTGCGCCCTTTGTTGTCACTGAGGCTTATATGTAGGTTTAAAGATAGCAATTGCCGCATGCATGAACCAGCGTGTAGTGGGGGACAATGACTTTAGTGGCGGTCGCGATGCGGCCGCAGGCAGTGGCTCCTCCCTGCGGGAAGGAGCCAAAGATGGAGAGGATAACCCATGGCAGATGTAAAGATCTATCGCTGCAAGCACTGTGGCAACATCGTCGTGAAGATCGTTGATGGTGGCCCCACGCCCGTGTGCTGCGGCGAGCCTATGGAGGAGCTTGTTGCCAACACCACCGACGCTGCCGTCGAGAAGCACGTTCCTGCGCTGACCGTCGAGGGCGACCGCCTTGTTGCCCACGTTGGCTCCGTCGAGCACCCCATGACTCCCGAGCACTACATCGAGTGGCTGCTCTTTGCCGACGGCACCAAGACCGTCATCCGTTACCTTAAGCCGGGCGACGCCCCCGAGGCACGCTTCCACCTGGGCGAGGATGGCAAGGCTACGGTCTACGCCTACTGCAACCTCCACGGCCTCTGGAAGGCCGAGCTCTAGGCCAAGCGAGCTTCTCAACCGCGCTACGGTTCGTCGTGCCGCCCTGGCAGTGCCGGGGCGGCACGCTTCTCTTTGGGTGGTGCGTGTAAGCTGGGCGGGGATACAATCGAAAGCAGGTCACGGGAGTAGGGGAAGGTCCAAGCATGAAGATCGCGGTTGCCCAGATGAGGACCACGGCAGGCGAGCTCGAGCGCACCACAGAGCGCATGATCGAGTACGCAAAGAGAGCAGCAAACGAGAAGGCCCAACTTGTGGTGTTCCCAGCCGCCGCCCTCATGGGTATATGGCCCCTCGATTCGCCCAGCCAAGACGGGCTCTTACTCGACCTTGCGGAGTCCCTGGTGAAGATTGCTGACGAGGCTCCATGCCCCTGCATCGTGCCGGTTGTCTCAGATGTTGACGGACGGCCTGCTCCAGAGGCGATTCTCGTCCATGATGGCAAGATTACGCCGCTCAAGCTCTCGGCAATGATGCGCTCGTCCCTTGCGTACCAGGTTCCTCAGCGTTTCCAGGAAGGCGAAGAGGGCAGAGGCCCCGCGTCCGACCTTGCCGTCTTCGAGCTTGATGGCGTCCGCTTTGGGCTCGCCCTCTCCTTTGACGATTTGGATGACTTTGACACCTATGACTTTGACCTCGATGTGCTGCTGTACCTTGACAGCTGCGGATTTGTCTTGGACGACCCCTCGTCCGGCATGGGTATGGCCATCACCGAGAGCCGCTTCATAGATGACGCTGAGGCAACGGGTGCCTGGATTGTGGGGGTGGGGTCGCTCGGAACCTACGGCGCGCAGGTATGTATTGGCGGGAGCTTTGTCCTCACCTCCTGGGGCGAGCTTGCTGCCCAGGCGGCATCGTTCGATGAGGACTTTCTTGTCGTAGACGTCAACCCAGACTACGGCGGGCCGCTCGATCACCCGCTTACCCCCGAGGTCTTCGACCGCCCGCTCGTGGGCTGGAACGCGCTCGTGCAGGGGCTCTCGGAGACCCTTGACCAGATGGGCTTCACCCAGGCCGCCGTGCTTGTGGATGGCACGCTTGACTCGAGTGCCGTGGCCACCCTGGCCACCGACGCCCTTGGCCCCACCAACGTCCACGCCCTGCTCGTGACCGGAGCCAATGACAAGCTTGACGCATCTGCCCGTAAACTCGTCGAGAACCTCAGGCTGCCCGTCCGCGAGCTCCCCATGGCGGCGCTCTCCCCGGACCGCGCGATTGCTGCGGACCTCGCAAAGGCGCACCTGGTAGCTCTGGCGCGCGAGGAGGGGGCCATGCCGCTCTCGAACCTCGACAAGACCGCGATGGCACTCGAGACCATGGCCGGCATGCTTGCACCCGCGGGGCTTGCCCCACTGGGAGACGTCTATCGCTCCGCTGTGCTCGAGCTAGTGCACACCAGAAACACCATATCGCCGGTCATCTCGCGCGACTCCCGCCATGCCTTTGAGGTGCCCGCCATCCCAGGAATCGAGGAATGCGGTCCTACACCCGAGCAGCGGTTGGCGTTCGTCGACTACGTGCTTGCAAGCCACATCGAGTGGGCGCGCTCCCTCTCCGATATCGCCGATGCCGAGGGACATCCCCAGGTGGTCTCGGCCATCCTCGACCGCCTGGCTACGTGCCAGCCTGGCCGTATGGCCTCCTGCTTGGTTATCGTGATGTCCACTTGCACGCTCGACGATGCGCCTTGGCCTCTGGGTATGGCATGGCGCGACCGTCCGCGTACCAAGGCGGAGCGCGCAGGCAAGCTGATGGGAAGCTCGGTCTCGCTAGGTGAGGACGTTGACGAGGCAATTGCCAAACGCTCCTCTTCGGAGACTGAGGGTGAGCGACAGACGCGAGCTGCCGAGGAGGCACGCAAGGCCGCTGCGGAGAAGCGCGATCCAGGGCAGGACATGCGTGGGGTTGTCAACCTCCTACGAGACTTGTCTCTCACAGGTGGGCTTGCCGCCGACCAGCCAGACGGCCGCGGCGGAAGGCACGGCCAGGGCGGCCGCCCCGGCCGTGGCGGAATGCCCGGCTACGGCTCCGACTGGCGTACCTTCTCGGAGAACTGAGAATGCCCTTCCCTTGGACGCGTGGTATGCTAGACTAGAACGAACGTTCTAACAATTCCACGCAAGGGGGTGTCACCGCTTGATCATCCTGGGCATAGATCCCGGTCTTGCCAATACAGGCTGGGGTGTGGTTGAGACGCGCGGGTCCGTGTGCAGGGCACGCGCGTACGGCTGCGTCTCCACCTCCTCGTCTGAGTCCATCGATCGGCGCCTGGGAAAGATATACGAGGGCATCTCCAAGGCTATTGAGACGTACGCGCCCAGCCAGCTTGCCATAGAGAAAATCTTCTTTGGAGAGAACTCCCGCTCCGCGCTTGCAACGGCGCACGCTCGTGGCGCAGCCCTTGTCGCAGCGGCAGAGGCAGGACTCGAGCTGGGGGAGTACACGCCTATGCAGATCAAGCAGGCGGTGGTGGGTACGGGATCTGCGGACAAACGCCAGGTCATCTTCATGGTGAGGAACATCCTTGCCCTCGATCACGATCCGCGTCCAGACCACTGCGCAGACGCCTTGGCTGCAGCCATCTGCCACGCCAACCTTACGCGCACGCAGCGACTCACTCGCGAGGGCGCTGCCGTGCAGGTCTTCGAGCAGGAGAAGGCACAGGAGGAGCTCGACGCCGCCACGGCGCGCAGCGTCACGGCGGCTGCTACGGCGGCGCGTCTCGCGGGCGCCCGAGGAGAGGCATCCCCGCTTGGTCATGTCAGGCAGAGCAGGAGGAACACCCAATGATCGTGCAGCTCACGGGCACCCTCGTCGAGGTACTGCCCTCGCATGTGGTCATCGACGTAGGTGGCGTTGGCTATGAGCTGGGCGTCTCGGCTACCACGGCAGCGTCGCTGCCAGCGGTGGGGGAGGCTGGCGTCACCGTGCTCACACGCATGCTCGTGAAGGAGAATGCCGTCGAGCTCTACGGCTTTTCCACGCGCGAGGAGCGCGCCGTGTTCGACAAACTCGTTGCGGTTTCCGGTGTGGGGCCAAAGCTCGCGCTTGCAGTTCTCTCCACGTTCTCACCGGCAACGCTTGCAACCATCGTGACCCTTCAGGACGAAGGACGCATGGCACAGGTGCCGGGCGTGGGGCGCAAGAAGGCCCAGCGGCTCCTTGTCGAGCTGCAGGACGTCTTTGCCAAGGATGCGACTCTACGGGGGCTTGTGGGTATGAGCGAGCCCTCCACCCGACAGTCCAAGGTGCCAGATACCTCGCAGTCCGTCACCGAGGAGGCAACTGCCGCGCTTCTCTCTATGGGCTTCTCGCCGCAGGAGGCTGAGCTTGCCCTTGACGGTCATGAGGAGGCAGGTGCTGTGACGGTCGAGAAGGCCATCCAGTTTGCGCTTAAGAGGATCGGGGGCAACCTGTGACGTGGGAAGCTCAGGAGGAGGACCTCTTCGACGACGTTCCAGGCTCTGGCAATGGTCATGGAGGGCTACGTCCCGTGACAGGCGAGCTCACGGCAGACGACCTCGACGTTGACCGCAGTCTTCGCCCTACCACGCTCGACGAGTACTGTGGCCAGGAGCGCGTTCGCGACAACCTCCGCGTGCTCATTGCGGCGGCCAAGGACCGCCATGAGACGCTTGACCATGTGCTCTTCTCTGGCCCTCCCGGCTTGGGAAAGACCACGCTTGCCAACGTGGTTGCCAACGAGATGGGCGCGCGTCTGCGTACCACCTCGGGGCCGGCAATCGCCCGTACCGGAGACCTTGCTGCCATCCTCACTAACCTCGAGGAGGGCGATGTCCTCTTTGTGGACGAGATACACCGCCTCAACCACCAGGTCGAGGAGGTCCTCTATCCCGCCATGGAGGACTTCTTCCTCGACATTGTCATCGGCAAGGGGCCTGCCGCGCGCTCCATCCGCCTTGACGTTCCGCACTTCACGCTCATTGGCGCAACTACGCGCACGGGGCTTCTTACGGGGCCGCTGCGCGACCGCTTTGGCATCTCGTACCGTCTTGACTACTACACCGTCGACGAGCTCAAGCGCATTGTCCAGCGGTCTGCGGCCATCCTTGGTGTCGAGATAGACGAGCAAGGTGCGGCAGAGATCGCCTCGCGCTCACGCGGTACGCCGCGTCTGGCAAACCGCCTGCTCAAACGCGTGCGCGACTACGCCCAGGTGAGGGCTGGCGGTGCCATCACGTGGGAGGTTGCAGCCGAGGCGCTCTCGTTCTTCGAGATAGACGAGATGGGACTCGACTGGATGGACAAGAAGATTCTCACTGCGCTTACGAGCACCTTCAGGGGGCGCCCCGTGGGGCTCACCACCATCGCCTCTGCGGTGGGGGAGGACCCATCCACCCTCGAGGATGTCTATGAGCCGTATCTCCTGCAGCGCGGCCTTATCGTTCGTACACCGCAGGGACGTCAGGCTACTCCCGCCGCGTTCGAGCACCTTGGGGTGCCACTGCCGCCGCAGCGCTAGAATCAAGGACGCGGTAGCGTTTGCAGAGAGGATGGCACCATGCTAGAGAGGGACTACATCACAGAGCTCATCTCGCAGTTCGTCGAGGCGGTAACAAGGGCGCTGAAGCTTGCTGTCGAGAAGGGCGACCCCGCCTCCTGTCAGGAGGTCGAGCAGCAGGTCGCAGACCTCATTGACCTCGATGTCCAGACGGCCATGGCCCTCTCGCCGGATTCGCTCGTCACCATGCTCGTGCTCTCCGGCATGGGAGACTCGGTTGCTGCCTATGCTTGCTATGCGCTCGACCGTGTTTCTCGCGTGTATGAGGAACAGGGCAACGATGACCTTGCCGGCCTTCGCCGCCTGCAGGCCAAGGCGGTGGCAGAGAGCTTTGGCTGCGACCTTTCGACGCCTCCTGAGGAGCTTGCTGCCCTTGACGCCGAGCTCTTTGGCTCTGCAGACAAGGACTCCTAGTCTCACCTGGGCATCCTTGCGGTGCTGTTTTGGTGTTCATCGTCTTTCAAGCGCCTAACATATTGAACATTCAGTTTACCTTTGGCATACTGAAGCCTATCAAACTAGGTTTTTCTCGCCGGAGGTTCTATGGCGCTCTCCAGAAGCATGTTCAAGGTCCTTGTTGCGCTTGCAAAGTCAAACACTCATATGACCCAGCGTCAGCTGAGCGCCGCCTCGGGTCTCTCCCTTGGAACGGTGAATGGCGTCCTGCATGAGGCGGAGGACGCTGGACTTATTGCGGACGGTATGCTCACCATCGACGGGCTCAAGTCGCTGAAGCCCTACGAGGTTGAAAACGCCATTATCATGGCCGCGGGCCTTTCCTCTCGCCTCGCCCCCATCTCCTACGAGAAGCCCAAGGGTCTTCTCCGCGTTCGCGGAGAGGTCCTCATCGAGCGGCAGATCCGCCAACTCCAGGAGGCGGGCGTTACCGACATCACCGTGGTGGTGGGCTACAAGAAGGAGTACTTCTTCTATCTGGCAAGTAAGTTTGGCGTGCGCATCAAGGTCAACCCGCAATATGCGACGAGGAACAACAGCTACACCCTGTGGCTTGTGCGCGACCGCCTCGACAACACCTACGTGTGCTCGTCAGATGACTACTTCGAGGAGAATCCTTTCGAGCACTATGTCTACGAGGCCTACTATGCCACCCAGTACGTTGCTGGCCCAACCGAGGAGTGGTGCGTGACCACGGGTTCGTCAGACCGTATCACCCAAGTTAGCGTGGGGGGTACGGACGCCTGGACAATGCTCGGCCACGCATACTTCGACCGTGCGTTCTCCACAAGCTTTGTCCCGCTTCTCGATGATGCCGCGCGTCGGCCCGAGTTGGCAGACAGGCTTTGGGAAGACATCTTCCGTGCCCACACAGACGAGCTGCACATGACCGCTCGGCGCTATCCCGGAGCCTCGATTCACGAGTTTGACACCCTTGATCAGGTGAGCGGCTTTGACCCTGCCTTCATCGAGAACGTTGACTCTAACATCTTCGACAACATCGTCTCGGTCCTGGGCTGTGAGAAGTCACAGATCCATGGCTTCTATCCCTTGAAGCAGGGCCTCACTAACCTCTCGTGCCACTTCTCGGTGGGAGAGGGAGCGGCCGAGCAGGAGTACGTGTACCGCCACCCCGGCCTAGGGACCGAGAAGATGGTCGACCGAGCCGCCGAGGAGGCAGGCCTGCGCCTTGCGCGCGAGCTTGGCCTTGACAGCACCTTCATCTACGAGGACCAGAAGCAGGGCTGGAAGATCTCGCGCTTCGTGCCAAACGCCCGCTCCCTTGACCCGCATGACCCTGTGCAGCTCAAGCGCGCCATGCAGATGTGCCGCAGGCTCCATCAGAGCAAAGCCACGCTCAACCGCAGCTTTGACTTTGTCGAGGAGGGGCTGGGGTACGAGAGGCTCCTTGCCGAGCGAGGCTCTATTGAAATCCCCGGCTATGATGATCTCAAGGAAAAGGTGCTGAGGCTCAAGGGCTACGCCGAGAGGGACGGCTTCTCTCGTTGCGTCTCGCACAACGACTTCTTCTACCTCAACTTCCTCGTCGACGAGCAGGACGACTACAGTCTCATCGATTGGGAGTACGCGGGGATGTCCGACGAGGCGAGCGACTTTGGCACCTTCACGGTGTGCTGCGAACTCTCCAACGAGGAGGCCGAAAAGGCTCTGCATGACTACTTTGGCCGCACACCAACCATGCGTGAGCGCCGTCACTTCTGGAGCTACGTAGTCTTTGCGGGATGGTGCTGGTATGTGTGGTCGCTCGAGAAGGAGGCAGAGGGCGACAACGTGGGCGAGTGGCTTCTCGTCTACTATCGCTACGCGCAGGACAACGTGGACCGCGTGCTCTCCTGGTACGAGGGCGACGAGCGCGGGGGCGAGTGCGAGGCATCGTAGCTGCTCGTATTCCCTGGACCCTCTTCGTCTTGCGTGTCGAAATTTTGCATACGCCGTTCATGTTCTGCATGCATGCGTGTAGTATGAACACAACAACTTCCTTACAGGCAGTTGTTGTGTTCATGACAAAACGCATGGCGGTGACTGTATGGCGCGACGCATTCATAATGACGATGCCTCTCCTGGAATTTCTCGCAGGGGCTTCTTCGAACTTGCCGGTGGTGCTGCCGCTTGTATAGGGCTTGGTGCCCTTGCTGGTGCGGGAGGAACATCGAGCAACTCCGTTGTCATCTATTCGTGCAGCGAGGGCATTCGTAACGAGACGCAGATGACAGCCCTGCGGCAGGCTTTTCCCAACTACGATATCCGCATGCACTACATCACCACGGGAAACTGCGCTGCCAGGCTTCGCATGGAGGGGGCGTCATCCGAGGCGGACATCGTACTGGATCTTGAGGGCGGCTACATCAACCAGGTGTCAGACAGCCTCGAGGTCCTCTCGGACTTTGACGAGTCCATGTACTGCGAGGACCTTCTCGATCCGGATGACCGCTACTTTCCCTTTTCCCGCGAGAGTGCCTGCATCGCCACGAACGACAACATCCTGTCAGAGCGAGGAATTCCAACTCCTACCTCCTACCAGGACCTCTTGGATCCCGTCTATGCCGGTGTGGTATGCATGCCCAACCCCAAGACCTCCGGCACAGGCTACAACTTCCTCAAGAGCCTCGTGAATGCATGGGGTGAGGATGCCGCCTTTGACTACTTCGACGCGCTGGCGGAGAACGTCTACCAGTTCACGTCCTCGGGTTCTGGCCCTGTGAACGCTTTGGTGCAGGGTGAGGCAGCAGTTGGGCTTGGCATGACCTATCACGCGGTATCCGAGATAAACGAGGGTGCTCCACTCTCCGTCCACTTCTTTGAAGAGGGGTCGCCCTGGGACGTGTACGGATCCGGAATCATCCAAGGACGAGCAGGCCGTCAGGCAGTCCATGACGTATTTGGGTGGCTCTGCACCGAGGGCGTGCGCATAGACAATGCAACCTATGTGCCCGACCAAGTGCTGGTAGGCGTATCGCCAGAGATTCCCAATTATCCCAAGAACGTCAAGTACGCCGACATGACCGGCATAACCGACGTGGACGAGAAGATGCGTCTGCTCGAGAGATGGAGCCACTGATTGCCATGACCATCAAAAGCCAAGAGACAACCGCACCCCATAAGCTCACCGTCAAAGGAATCAAGAAGTCCTTTGACGGCCGCGAAGTGCTCCATGGAATTACTTTCGACGTGCATGGGGGAGAGTTTCTCTCGATACTGGGCCCCTCTGGCTGCGGAAAGTCGACCCTCCTGCGCATCCTCATTGGTCTTGAGCATCCGGATGCCGGCAGCGTGCTTCTCGATGGCGAGAACATCACGGATGCCGCCCCAAGCAAGCGCCACATGGGCATAGTCTTCCAGGACTATGCGCTCTTTGAGAACATGACCGCGCTGGGTAACGTCGAGTATGCACTGCGCTTCGACCCCACCCGGCGCGCGCGTCGGTCGCAGATTGCGCTCGATGCGCTTGCGAGCCTGGGCATGGCGGACTTTGCCAACAAGCCAGTCGCTGGTCTCTCTGGTGGCCAGATGCAGCGCGTGTCCATTGCGCGCACGCTTGCCTTGAGCCCCGAGGTCATACTCCTCGACGAGCCAACGAGCGGACTCGACGCTGACGCGCGCCTTGCGCTGCGCTCGCAGCTCAAGAACATTCAGCGTGACCATGGGACCACGATGATCTTCATCACGCACGACCAAGAGGAGGCATTCGCACTTGCCGACCGTGTCATGGTGATGGGGGAAGGCTCAATCCACCAGCTCGACGAGCCCCTTCACATCGTCGAGAACCCCGCGGACAGCTACGTTCGCGACTTTGTGGTGGCAAACCTCAAGGCCAAGTACGACTCGCTTGCGAGGTTCGCCTCGCCGTTGGAATAGGGGGTCGTTGTGGCTCGTCAAACCAGCTCAAAAGGCATGGCACTCCTCAAGATAGCGCTCCTCCTCTTCTTCCTGCTGGCGGTTGTGCTTCCCCTGGTAGGGATGTTCTCGCGCCTGGCAGACCCGCAGGTACGGGAGGTCTTTGGGACCCCGGCGTTTGCAAGCGCATGCGTCAACTCCCTTGTGGTCGCGGCGATCACCACAGTTGTCTCGGTGCTTGCTGCCCTCCTCATGTCGTGGGTGCTCTGCCGGACCGCAATCCAGGGGAAGAGCGTCTTTGCCGTTCTCCTCACGGTTCCTATGCTTGTCCCCTCGCTCGCTCACGGCATGAGTCTGGTGTATCTTCTGGGGTCAAACGGGATACTCACGAACCTGCTGCATGGATCGTGGTCCATCTATGGGTTTCCTGGCATTGTGATGGGGTCGTTTCTCTACTCGTTCCCGCCGGCTTTTCTCATGATCTATGACGTGATGCGCTACGAGGATGCAACGCCCTACCAGGCAGCGGACGTCCTGGGCATTCCCAAGCCCAGTCAGTTCGCCCACATCACGCTTCCCTTTTTGAGAAAGCCGCTCATCTCTGCTGCGTTTGCGACCTTTGCTCTTGTGATTACGGACTACGGTGTGCCGCTGATGGTGGGTGGCAAGGTCACAACGCTTCCCGTGCTCATGTATCAGAATGCAGTGGGGCTTCTCGACTTTGACACCGGTGCTGCCATTGGCTTTGTCCTGCTCATCCCCGCTGTTATTGACTTTCTTGTCGACGTGCTTGCACGGGATCGTGCCAGCGCGCGCTATGTCTCGCGTGGGTTTGATCTCAAGCCAAATGCGGTTCGGGATGCCGTGGGCTACGTTGCGGCAGTTATCGTCACGCTGGCGCTTCTTGCCCCCATCGCCACCTTCTGCATGGTGTCATTTGCGACGAAGTATCCCCTTGACCTCACGCCCACCCTTGCCAACATTGGCCGAGCCTTCACCATGGGGGCGGGTTCCTACTGGGTGAACTCACTCTTCATTGCCTTTGTCGTCTCCATCCTGGGGACCATCCTTGCCTATCTCGTTGCCTACATTACGGCTCGCGTCGGCGGCGTATCCGCGCGTCTCCTTCACCTGGCGTCTGTCACCACCCTTGCCGTGCCAGGCATTGTCCTTGGCCTCTCGTTTGCTCTTGCCTTCAAGGGATCTCTCATCTATGGGACGTTTGCCATCCTCATCTTGGTGAACCTGGTCCACTTCATCGCGTCGCCGTATCTCATGGCCTACAACTCTCTATCCAAGGTGAACAAGAACCTCGAGGCGGTTGGCCAGACCATGGGGGTGGGGCGTGCACGCATCGTGCTGGACGTCCTCGTGCCGGCGACGGCGGACACGATTGCCGAGATGTTCTCGTTCTTCTTTGTCAACTGCATGGTGACTATCTCTGCTGTCTCCTTCCTCTCCACCACGCTTGACATGCCGCTTGCGCTCCTGGTGACCGACCTCGACGCACAACGCCTGGTAGAGTGCTCTGCATTTGTCTCCGTTCTCATCCTTGTCACAAACGTTATTGAGAAGGTGGTGGTAGCAGCCATAAGGCGCCACCGCCATACTCAACAGTCAGTTTCCCGATAGCCACCTGGAGGTAGGTACGTCATGACACACAAGGAGTTCCTCGTTCTCTCCACCATCGCAACGGCCCCGGCGCCGCTTACCCAGCGCGCCGTGGCGGCGCAGACTGGGATGTCTGTGGGGAGTGTGAACGAGGCGGTCTCTAATCTCACCGAACAGGGTCTTGTCGCAGACAGGCATGTCACCGACGAGGGCCTTGACGCGCTTGAGCCCTATCGCGTGAAGCGCGCTGTGCTCATTGCTGCCGGCTTTGGCTCCCGCATGGTGCCCATCACGCTCAACACTCCTAAGCCGCTGGTGCGCGTGGGTGGCAAGCGCATCATCGACACCATTCTCGACGCGGTCTACGCGGCCGGCATCACCGAGGTCTATGTGGTGAGGGGCTATCTTGGCGAGCAATTCGACCAGCTCCTCTACAAGTACCCCACCATCAAGCTCATCGATAACCCCCTCTACAACGAGGCAAACAACATCTCGAGCATGGTTGCTGCTAAGGACTACCTCCAGAGCGCCTACGTCTTTGAGTCCGATCTGCTGCTGAGAAACCCCAACCTCATCACCCGTTACCAGGATCGCTCGAACTACCTGGGCATCCCCATGGAGCGCTCTGATGACTGGTGCTTCGAAGTCAAGAATGGTGTCATCAAGGACCTGGGTATTGGCGGCGAGGGTGGCGTCTGGCAGATGGTGGGCGTCTCTTACTGGACGCCTGAGGACGGCAAGAAGCTTGCGGAGGACATTCCTGCTACGTTTGCGATGCCTGGTGGCAAGGAGCGTTTCTGGGACGAGGCCCCGCTCAAGTACTTTGCTGACAAGTACAAGGTTTATGCCCGGGAGTGCTCGCTCTCTGACGTGACGGAAATCGACTCGTTCCGCGAGCTTGAGGCGATAGACCCCGCTTACGACTGCTAAGCTAGGTTCATGTCACGAACCTACGCCATATTTTCTGCGCAGTACCTCCCACACGTGGGAGGCGTGGAGACGTTTACCGCAAACCTCGCCCACCAGCTCGTCTTAGGTGGTGACGGGGTTTGTGTGGTAACGTCTGCCCGCGCTGGCGCGCCGGAGGTCGAGACCCAGGAAGACGGCGTGCGCATCGTTCGCTTGCCCAGTACGCAGCTCATGGGTGGCAGGCTTCCGCTCTCACGCCATGGCTCGCGCGAGCGTTCGCTTCTCTCTGCCGTTTCCGGTCTGGGCGTGGATCGCGTCCTCGTGAACACCCGCTTCTACGGCACGTCGGTTACGGGGCTTCAGTTTGCGCGGGACCTCCACGTACCGGCAGTGCTTCTCGACCACGGCTCTGCATGGCTCACCTTTGGTCGTGGGGAGGCGCTTGACGCCGCAGCTCATGCGTGGGAGCGCCGCATGACCGCCAAAGACGTCTCGCTTGGTGCAACCTTTGCGGGCATAAGCGAGAAGAGCGCGGCATGGCTTTCGACCTTTGGCATCAAGACCTCTCTGGTTATTCCCAACGCCATCGATGCGGCGTCGTTCCGGGGCGAATCGTCTGGCAGGGACTTCCGCTTCGAGCTTGGCATTCCGGAAGACAAGACGCTCGTTGCCTTTGTGGCCAGGCTTGCGCCCGAGAAGGGGCCAGAGCGGCTCCTGGCTGCCATGGAGCTGCTGGGCGAGAGGTGCGCCTGCGTCCTTGCGGGCGAGGGTACGCTGCGTCCCCAGCTCGAGCGAGGCCTCCATGCCAATGCTCACCTCGTTGGCAACCTTGGTCACGCCGACCTCTCCGCCCTGCTCTCACAGGCAGACGTCTTCTGCCTTCCTACGCGCTCTGAGGGCTTCTGCACGTCTCTTCTCGAGGCGGGTGCCTGGGGCGTTCCCTGCGTGGTGCCAGACGTGGGCGGCGCGCGCGAGGTGCTTTGCCACGACGGCAAAACCTTTGGGCTTATCACACCAGATCGCGAGCCTGCAACCATGGCGGACGGCATCCGCCAGGTTGTGGCAGTTTGGACGTCCGAACAGGCGCGGGAGCTTCGCACGCATGTCGAGCGCGACCTGTCCTGGCCACAGACGGTGCGGGCTCTGGAACGTGCCTATATGTCGTCTCGAATCGGTTGACGGTCGCATTTTTCGGCAATCGCTAGTTTTCAGGATCTTTCATCATATTTGGAGCTTTCACTTCGTTCTGCGACGCCCTTACTGGCTGATTACATCTCCGTGCAAAAATGAATTCTCCATTCCGGCAGCGGAACCATCGCGTACGCCATCAATCGGAGATTTGTCACCATGGCAACCGTTTGTGTGTTTACACCAACTTACAATCGCGCCTACATCTTGCCCAAGCTTTACAAGAGCCTGGTAGCCCAAACCTCGCGCGATTTCTCCTGGCTCGTGGTCGATGACGGGTCGACAGACAACACCTCCACGCTGGTCCGCGGCTGGCAGGCAGAGGGGCTTGTACCCATCACCTACATCTACCAGGAGAACGGTGGCAAGCAGCGTGCCACTAACACAGGTATGGAGCACTGCTCAGACGAGCTCTTCTTCGTGGTGGATTCCGATGACCATCTGGTTCCCACGGCAATCGAACAGATAGTGGACGTGTGGCAGGGCTCGCGGGAGGATGCCACCCTCGCGGGTATCGTTGCCCTGCGGGGCACAGATGAGAACACGCCACTGGGAACACGCATGCCGGCAGGTGTGACTAGGGTCAAGATGTGGGACCTGCTCCACAAATACCGCTTCAAGGGCGACACCTCACTCATTCACCGCACCGCCATCGTCCAGCAGCACCCCTACGAGGTGGCGCCGGGCGAGAAGTTCGTGGCCGAGTCGATGGCCTTCTTCGCGATTGACGATGACTACGACATGCTCACCTACGACCACGTGCTCACCATCTGCCACTATCTGCCAGACGGCTACACGCAGAACTTTGTCGAGAACACCAAGAAGAACCCCATTGGCTACATGCGCCACAAGCGCGACAGTGCGAGAAGGGCTGCAAACCCCTACGACGCCTGCCGAGAGACCACGCTCTACCTGGTTGGATGCATGCTTGCCCATCACAGAGGCGGCGTGCGAGAGGCGCCCAACGTGCCGCTTGCCGTGCTCTGCTGCCTGCCCGCGAAGCTTGCGTGCGCCACCATCTTCCGGTAGCCCCTCGCAGAGACAAGGTGTGTGCCATGAAGATAAGCGTCATCATTCCTGTCTATAACTCGCAGGACTACCTGCGCGAGTGCGTGAGGAGCATTACGTCGCAGACCTTCCGCAACGTCGAGGTGCTTCTCGTCGACGATGGCTCGACCGACGGCTCGGGCGCGCTCTGCGACGCGCTAGCGGCCGAGGACCAGCGCGTCGTTGCGATTCACAAGCCAAATGGCGGTACCTCCTCCGCGCGCAACACGGGCGTCGAGCGCGCCACGGGAGACTACCTCACCTTCTGTGACAACGACGACTTCCTTAGAGACAACCGCTGCCTCGAGCGCGTGGCCCAGAGCCTCTCTTCACGTCCTGTGGACGTTCTCATGCACGACAACTGCATGTATGACGACCCCAAGGGGACCATCATTTCCCCAAAGGAGACGAACCTTGCCGATAAGGTTGCCAGCTTGAGCAAGGGAGACGCCATTCTCGAGGTCATCTCCCAGGGGCTCATGGCACGCGCGGTGTGGAACAAGGTCGTGCGCACAGGGCTCGTGCGTGAGAACGGCATCGTTTTTCCCGAAGGCATGCGCAACGAGGACACCGACTGGTCTGCCAGCGTTCTTGAGCACTCCCAGAGCGTGGGGTGGCTCGACGACCCCTACTACTGCTACCGCAAGGGAACCGGTTACGCCCAAACGTCGAAGCCAATAACGCGCAGCATGACCGATGACCTCGCAATGGTCATCGAGAGACATGCTGCTGCCATCGACCAGATGGGACTTTCCGGGACCGAGGCACGATCTATTCGTGCCTACCTTGCGTACCCCTTCATAGTGTGGATGGGCCAGGCGGCGTCTCTGGGGGAGTGTCGCAAGGATGACCGCACATCACTTGAGATGTGCGGTCACGCGCCCCAGCTTCTTGCTGCAGACAATGACGCTGCCGTATGCCTTGCCTCACGCGCCTATCGTGTCTTTGGGTTCTGGGGCACGGCACGTTTGCTCGGCGTCGCCTTTCGTCTTATGCAGGCATCGAAGCTGCGGCACCAGTCCTAGTGCCTAGAGCCAACGAGCATCCACGTAGTGAGAGACGCGCTGGTCTTCCGGAGGCGGAGTCATGTAGTCTCCATACCAGTGTGTGAGGCAGAGGTCGTAGTCTCTCGGGCCGTCAAACTGATCGCCCTCGAAGTCATAGGGGCACGTATCGAATACGATGGATTTGGGCATGCGCTCGTTCGGCCCCACCGCCCAGGCGATATTGGCAGCCTCCCCGCTTTCCGCTAGGGGAACCGCACGGGCGATGTCATCTACCTGCTGGGCAATCTGGTAGATGTCCTCCTTGGGCATGATGGCTTTGAGCACGCGCTTCCCCAAGAGGTTCACGGTCGAGGAGCCCTCGTGAATGTTGGCCGTTAGGTAATCGTACTTGCGCTTGAGCTTTGCCACCTTTTCTAGCGGTTCGTTGCTTTGCCCAATGCCATCAGCGGGGAACACGTCCACCCATACCCCCGTGCGACACCAGCGCTCATCGACGTAGTGCTCGATGACCTCGGTGCGCGTGTCCACCACCTTGATGAAGGGATAGATGGAGGAGCGGTCGCGATACCAGATAATCTTGTAGTACGGCTTGGAGGAGAGCTTGGCAAACACTTCCGGCAGGCGCTCGTAGTCCTCCCGAGGCATCAAAAGGTCAATGTCGTCATCCCAAGGGATGAAGCCGTGGTGACGTATGGCGCCCAGGAGCGTGCCATAAGCCATGATGCAACGTAGGCCCTCCTCATGGCATACACGGAAGAGTTCCCGTGTGATGTCGAGCTCGATGGCCTTCATCTCATCGTTGCCTATGCGCTTCTGTTCCATCTTGTCCCCGTTCAGATATCTTGCAAGCGTCTGATAGATTGTAAGCTCTCTGTTATGAAGGGTAGGGCGACCCGAGTGTACTCTCTGGTTATTTTTCGCTTGGTGGGTGTCGCGCAGCTGGTATGGGACCGTCCATGCAACAATAGCTAAATGCCCGTTCGGGCCGCCTGCTTCATCTTGTAATCCGACTGGAGCATCCGCATGAAAACAGTTTGTGTGTTCACACCAACCTATAACCGCGCCTACATTCTTCCAGCGCTCTACGAGAGTCTTGTCTCGCAGACTTCGCAGGACTTCATGTGGCTTATTGTGGATGATGGTTCTACCGATGACACTAGCTCGTTGGTTGCCTCCTGGAAGCGGGAGGGCAAGGTAGACATTACCTACGTTAGGAAAGAGAACGGTGGGAAGCCCCGGGCAATCAATACTGGTGTTGAGCTTTGCGAGTGCCCTCTCTTCTTCTGCGTCGACTCCGACGACCACTTGGTTCCCGGTGCCGTTGCGCGCATAGTCGATGACTACGAAGCGATTCGCGATGACAACCGCATTGCCGGCATTGTGGCGCTCAGGGGTACCGACGAGCACACTCCCATGGTCACCTGGATTCCAGATGGCCTCACCGAGGTCAAGTACTGGGATCTCTTCGAGAAGTACCACTTTGCCGGTGACACCTCCCTCATCCACAAGACCGAGGTGCTGCGAAAGTACCCGTACGACGTAGCGCCAGGGGAGAAGTTCATCGCAGAGACCTCTGTGTACTACCTCCTCGACGACCACTATCTCATGAGGACGGACAACACCATCCTCACCATTTGTCACTATCTCCCCGACGGCCTTACCCACAATTTCGCGAAGAACGCGCGCGAGAACCCCATTGGCTACCGCAAGCACAAACTCTATTGCGCGCAGCGCTCCCAGACGCTGGTTGGAAAGTTTAAGGAGACTACGCTCTATCTTGTTGGCTGTCGCATGTCAGGGGAGAGGGGCGGCCTCTCGAAGGCCCCCAACAAGGTGATTGGCGTCTTGTGCGAGCTTCCCGCAAGCATTGCCTATCACACCATATTCGGAGGGAAGAAGGCTAATGGCTGAGGGTCTCTCGCTCAAGAAGAACATCGCTTGGAACTCTGCTGGCTCCATCGTGCGGCTAGGCTGCAACTACCTCATCACCATCGCCGTGGTGCGTCTCTCGCATGGCTTTGACGCTGCCGGCGCGCTCTCGCTTGCCATGTCCGTCTCGAACCTCGTGGCTCCTTTTGCTGACTTCCGCCTGCGCACGGTGCAGGTGACCGATGTCCGGGGCGAGCACAGTTCCGGCGAGTACGTTGGTCTGCGCCTGCTTACGAGCGTCCTCGCCTTTGTGGTGGGCGTTGTGTATGCGTTTCTCACGTGCTCCCTAGATGCCGTGCCCGCGATTGTCGCTTACCTCGTGGCGTCGCTTGCCGCAAACTTCATCGAGGGTCTGCACGCTATAGACCAGCGGCACCTTCGCATGGACTACATCGGCCGCTCCTACATGATGCAGGGCATCTCCAACCTAGCCCTTTTCTCCGTGGTGCTGTGGTTCAGCGATTCTCTGGTGCTTGCCTGCATCTCTATGGCTGTCTCGACTTTGGCCATCTGTTTTATCTACGACATGCCACGAGCCTCTGGCTTTGAGTCCATCAAGCCCGTCATCGACCTGCGCTCTGCCGCCCGTACGCTTGCAACACTGCTGCCGCTGGTCATAGCACAGGTGTGCTCGAGTGCTGTCCTTACGGTCCCTAAGCAGTACCTCGCAGCGAGTGTGAGCACGGCTGCTCTGGGCATCTACTCTTCTGTGGCGTCTCCGGCGGCAATTGTCCAGATGGGGGCCTCCTACATCTACAGCCCCCTCATGGGCGAGTTCGCACAGCGCTTCAAGGATGACAAGGCATCCGCGCTCAAGCTCTTCAGGCGCACCATCCAGGGCATTATTGGCATCACGGTGGTCTTCTCGGTGCTCATACTTATCTTTGGAGAGTGGATCCTTGGCCTCCTCTACGGCCAGGAGATTGTCGAGTACAGCTACCTCCTTGGCCCGGCGGTGCTCTGTACCTTTGTGACCGCCTTTGCCTGGTTCATGAACGACCTGCTTCTTTCGCTCAGGGACTACAAGGCAAGCTTCCTCGGTAATGTGGTTGCCACTGTGGTCTCGCTTGCCATCACCATTCCCGTAGTGGACCTCTTTGGCATGAACGGCGTAAGCTGGGTTGGTGTGGGGTCCTACCTCCTGGCAGTCCTCTCTCTGGTGGCATTTTTTGTCCGTGACTGCAAGAGGCTGGATGAGACAAAGGGAGTTTCCCTTTGTCTCATTGGTGAAGAGGAAAAAGAGTCCGCCGACCAGGACGAGGGATGAGACAAAGGGAAACTCCCTTTGTCTCATTGCAAGGGAAGGAAGGAGATGGATGAGATGCGGCCATATCCCGCGGGCGCTCTCGAGAGGCTACAGGAAGCCGAGCGCGGCATCCTTCGTGTGGTAGATGCGCTCTGCCGCGAGAACGGCATAGACTATTTCATTGATTCAGGGACCTGCCTGGGTGCGGTTCGCCATGGCGGCTTCATCCCCTGGGACGACGATACAGATATTGGTATGGCCTATGAGGACTACCGGCGCTTTGTCGAGCTCGCGCCGCGGGCGCTGCCAAAGGGCTACTCACTGGCAACGTGCCAGAACACGCCGGGTTTCACGTCGCTTTGGGTCAAGGTCTTTCTCGACGGTACGCGCTTCATCGATGATGTCTCCATGGAGGCCGGCTGCAACCAGGCAATCTTTCTCGACGTCTTTCCGTTCTTCCGTGAGGATGCCGACCCTGCGCGCGCCCGCTCGCAGAAGGCAACGTGCCTAAAGCTCCAGCGTATGAGCTATCTCCACGGGATTGCTCACCCCAAGATTCCCACAGACTCGTCGTTTAGGGGTCTCAAGGCCACGGCGTGCTCTGTTGTTCATCACACCATTGCGCACGCATGGAAGCCGGAAGAGCTCTCTCGCCAACTTCTTATGGCAGCCCAGCCGGAGGTGCCCTCAGAACGCTGGTTCAATGCGACCTACCCACTCGCGGGGGTCTACGAGACTTCCGAGATCTTTCCCACCAAAGACATTGCCTTTGACGGCATGACCTTGAGGGCGCCATGTGACTGCGATGCGTACCTACGCACGCTTTACGGTGACTATCATGAGCTACCGCCCCTGGAGGACCGCTATACGCACTGTCCCCTCGTGCTCGACTTTGGTGACGGTGTCAACGTGATGGGGGAGTAGCCGCTGGGTTCTGGTCGCGAGGCTAGCCCTTGTTTTCTCGGCTGTCCCCACGTTCCTTCTTGTTGAGGGCGACTTCTTGGGAGAGCTGCTCGACCTTGTCCGTGAGACGAGAAACGTCACAGGCGAGGTTGAAGAGCTTGAGAAGCATGAGGGCGATGACCACAAGAAACACGAAGTTGCTGGGCGAGAGAAAGCCCAGAAGGTCGGCGAAGAAGTACGCGATTCTCGGAAAGATTGCCAAAATCAGGAGAAGCACGGCAGCGCAGACCCAATAGACCGAGTCGGCGATGCGAATCTTTGACTTTCTCACCTTGCGCACAACGATGGAGAGGGCAAACAGTGCCCCAAGGATGAGGGCTATACGAAGAACGATGGACATGGCAGTTCCTATCTAAACCACTGGAAGAGCAGGATGGAGAGGCACGTGCGCGCCATATAGGAAATCGAGGACATGAAGTGCAGGTAGCTCGTGCCGCCTTGCCTTTCTCGCATCTCTGCGGGCACCTCGATGACCTTTGCGCCCCTGCGGATGAGAAGCGCAATGGTATCTGGCTCGGGCGCCAGGTCGAACCCGCGAGCGAGCCGCTCGATCATGGCCCGGTTGTACATGCGCATGCCGGACGTTGGATCGGTGATGGTGGCGCCCGTCGTCTGGTGGATGATTGCGGTGATGAGCTTGGCCCCCGCGCCGCGTGCGCCCACTGCGCCGCCACCTGCGAGGTTGCGCGAGGCAATCACGATGTCTGCACCCTCATCTTCGAGGGTCTTTGCCATGGTGGGAATGTATTCGGGTATGTGCTGGCCGTCGGAGTCAATCTGAACGGCGGCGTCATAGCCATGGCGCAGGGCATACTTCATGCCCGCCTTCACGGCGGAGGTAAGGCCGCAGTTCACAGGGAGATCGATGTGGTTGAGCGCCAGCTCGTCGCAGATGCGCGGCGTGGCGTCGCTCGAGCCGTCGTTGACGACGAGGTAGTCAACGTCTGGGCAGGTGCTAGTCAGCTCTCGTACGGTGTTTGCGAGACACTCTTCCTCGTTGTACGCGGGCACGATTGCAAGGACTCTCACGATTCCGTTCCCTCTCGTCTTTTCCCAAAGCAGGTGCCCGTCCATGGTATCGCAGCATGCGCCCGCGTCATGGAAAGCCCTACGATGCACAAAAAACTCCCCCACCATACGGTGGGGGAGCCAAGTCCCACAAATCCCCAAAGGGGTATGAGTTGGGCTATGAACTAGAGCTTGCGGACGTTGGAAGCCTGGAGCTTGCCGTTCTGGCCGGTGGTGATGTCAAACTCGACAGCCTGGCCCTCGTCCAGGGTCTTGAAGCCGTCCATCTGAATCTCGGAGTAGTGGACGAACAGATCGTCGCCATCCTCACGAGAGATGAAGCCATAGCCCTTGTCGGGGTTGAACCACTTAACAGTACCCTTTGCCATGTCGTGCCTTTCTTTCTTTGCCCCGCAGGACAAAAAGCTGCGCTCTCGCGCGATACCTTGTGGCCC
>Ga0256406_1001652_pt1 | contig 35045 bp, 25 predicted proteins | sample RumenRJG_03DNA_FD_185986 | JGI IMG/M metagenome (GOLD analysis project Ga0256406, IMG submission 185986) | Bovine rumen microbial communities from Lethbridge, Alberta, Canada - RJG_03 | ecosystem: Host-associated > Mammals > Digestive system > Stomach > Rumen | place: Canada: Alberta | collected...
CCAACTTGGTCGACTTCGTGATCACGATCATGCTGACCGTCATCTCACGGGCGCATTCAACAATCCGCTGACCCGCTTTGCCGATCTGAGTCTTCCGGATCACCGAATAGCGCTCCAGATTATTCCCGATCATCTGAAGCTTCTGATCCATCTCCTCGCGGATCTTGTTCTCTTCTTCTTTGTCTGATATGATCCCGACATTTTCATAGACCATCAGCAGGACGATTTCAAATGCCTTCGGCGAAAAAGTATGTTTCACTTGTTCGACGGCGATCAGGCTCCTCGGAGATCCATCTACCGGTACAAGTATTCTGTTCATCGTTCCATCCCTTCTCTATCAACAATATCGGAAACATTATAATTGAATTGCCCTGGAAAATCAACGTCCGCCGGGCACCGCCGGATCCGCCGCGCGCCACAGGCATTAGTGGACAAAGCGGTTATGCGTCGTGATAAATTCCTGGAGCAGTATGTAGAGCAATAGCTCTTCGTCATCAAAGCTGACGATCACATCATTCTCGACCGTCTTCTCGAATGCCTCAAAATCGATGCGCGCGGAGCAGGCCATAATTGCTTTTTTCTTCCCATCCACGGTTACGATGTAATTTGAGCTGACGTTCGCCCGCCGGACGGCCTGGAAAGAAGTGAGCCGGACTTCTCCCTCATCGGTCTGCATCCGGAATGCATCATTCCGGTTATTCTTGTCCCGGTACAGCGTTCCGTAAGTCTGCCCGTCAATCATCACCAGAAAGCCGTTTCCTTCGTTCTTCGAATTTCCGGATACCGATCCGACTTCATTCCCGTCCATATCATAGACGATCACTGACAGCGGATCGTAAGCTGCCGATGTCCGGGCGTACTCGCTGTTCTCCAGGTCCCGGACGATCGTATCACTGCTGTTATAATGAAAAACCGTGAACTGATCCAGCGAATTCGTCTGAACCGCTCTGCCGCCTGCCGCATCCTTCAGTATCGAAGCAAGATCATCCATCACGACCGAGGCCGCTTCTTTGTATGCGACAAAGCTCGAATATCTTCCGGGCGTGACCTGAAGAAGGCTGGTATCCAATACGTTCTCGAGGTGCCACCGTTCATCCGCCGGCACCTCAAGGCGATCGATATCCGTCCGGGCGCTCAGTTCAATTCCGCTGTCCGACCGGCCGACCAGAATATAATCTTTAAAAACAGTCGGCCCGAAAACCAGACACCGCCCGTCATACCTGCCGTGTCCGGTCATCCAGCATTTTCCGAACGGCGTTTCAATATCCTTCAGCACTTCATATGCATCCGGGATCGTCATTGAACCTGAACCTTCGACCTTCTTATCGTACAGATTCCGTTCGTTGTAATCGCCGCCTCCCGTCATCATATACATGCATACAATGGCAATAAAAGCCAATGCACAGATAATCAGCTTTCCGACAGAAAATGCCGTGATGGCCAGCACGACCAGCAGCACAAATATTAGTTTTCGGATCTTGTCTCTGTTCATCCGGTTACTCCGGGCTATTCGCCTGCTCTAACAGATCTTCCTTATGGCTCATGATCCGGCTGTATCTCCGGAGGGCAACCATCGCGTTGACTGCCTGCTCCATGGTCGGGTATGCCGGGATTCCGCGGTCACGCAGCTTCATGATCGCCTCCCTGCATTCGTTTCCGCCCTGAAGTTCCATGATCAGCGGCTTTCCGAGGTTTGCATACTGTCTGTGAATTTCGATTACCGTATCTGTGATTGCCTCTACATCGGTTACCGCGGTCGGGCAGACCGAAATGACTATTCCATCTACATTTTCGTCACGATATGTGGTTCTCAGCGCGCCGCCATACATTTCGGAAGTTGCGGTTCCGCTGATATCCACCGGATTGAGCGGCGATCCGAAAGATGGCATATATCTGCGGATATTCGTCTTCAGTTCCGGTGAAATCTTCTTCAGCTCCTTCAGCGGCATTCCCAGTCTTTCGAAGTGGTCGCACGCCAGCAGTCCGGCACCGCCGCCATTAGTGATCATGACTACATTATCGCCGCGGAGCGGGGAGCACATGCCCAGCGCAAGCGACGTATCCAGGAACTCCTGCCAGGTCTGCTCTCTCAAGACGCCGGATTCCTCAAAGAGCTTATTGTAATCATCGTTGCTGTGTCCGCGGTTCTCCGATGCTGTGTGCGCAAAAGCCGCCTTAACACCGATCTCAGATGCGCCGACTTTGATAACCGTAATCGGCTTTTCGCATTCCAGGCATGCCTTTTTGAACGCTTCCGGGCTGTCCAGCGCTTCGATGTAGACCGCGATGCACTTCGTATGCGGCTCCTGCTCTGCATACTTGATGACTTCACTGAAATCGACATCTGCCTTGTTGCCCAGTCCGACGAACATGCTGATTCCGAAGTGATCCAGCTGCGACGCACCCAGTGCAGCAAGCAGGTTGGAACCGGACTGCGAGATCAGAGCAACCGGACCCTTATTCGGAAGATACGGAACAAAGCCGCAGTTAAAATCATAATATGGAGTACCGATGCCGACCAGATTCGGTCCGATCAGCGGAAGCTTGTTATCTCTGCAGTATTCGGTGATTTCATCCTGAAGATTCTTGTTGCCGATCTCGCCGAATCCGGACGAAGAAACAACAGCGATTTTCACTTTCTTCTCGACGCACTGTTCCAGCGCTTCAAATACACCGGCAGCCGGCAGGGAAACAAAAGCCAGATCCACATCTCCCGGAACATCCAGAATGGATTTGTAAGCCGGGATACCGACAACTTCCGTCGCTTTGACGTTAATCGGATAGATCGTCCCTTCATAGCCGCTTCGGCGAAGGCCCTGTATTACTTTGAAACCGACTTTCTTTTCGTTACGGCTTGCACCGATAACAGCTACGCTCTTCGGCTTAAAAGCATAATCCAGTCGATCGATAACATACTGCCTTGCTTCTTTAATTTCCATTTTCAGTACTCTCCTTAAAAAATATTTTCAGCAAAGCACGAATCGGCCGATCACCGACTCGTGCTGTACTCCACCTTGTTCACTACAGAGAAGCCATGTGTACCATAGTCCGGATCAGCTGGCTTACATAGCTCATCTCATTATCATACCATGCCACTACACGAACCTCATAGATATGTGTCCCGCATCTCTGAGCCAGTGTCTGTGTCGCATCGAACAGAGAACCATAGCTCATTCCAAGCACATCGCTCGAAACAATTTCGTCATCATTGTAGCCGAAGGATTCGGACTGCTCTGCCTTCATGATCGCGTTAATTCCTTCTACCGATACGCTGTCTGTCGTGTCCTTCAGTGTCGCATCGAGGATCGTGATCGAGCCAGATGCCACCGGAACTCTCTGCGCGGAACCGATCAGCTTGCCGGCCAGCTCCGGAATAACATTTCCGATCGCCTGCGCCGCGCCGGTCGTGGTCGGCACAATGTTGATCGCTGCCGCTCTGGATCTTCTGTACTTGTCTCCCTTGCTCGGCGAATCGACCAGCTTCTGGTTGCCCGTGTAAGCGTGAATCGTCGTCATGAAGCCGGTTCTCACCTCTCTGTAATCGTTCAGTGCCTTCGCCATCGGAGCCAGGCAGTTCGTCGTGCAGGAAGCTCCGGATACGATCACATCGTCCGGAGTCAGCGTCTGATGGTTGACACCGTATACGATCGTCTTGAGATCATTGCCGGCCGGTGCGGAGATCAGGACTTTCTTTGCGCCCGCATCGATATGCGCCTGCGATTTTGCTTTGGATGTGTAGAATCCGGTGCACTCCAGTACCAGATCGATATTGTTTTCCTTCCAAGGAAGCTTGGATGCATCCGGCTCTGCATAGATCGTAATCTCCTTGCCGTCTACAATCAGGCTGTGATCCGTGTTCGACACTTCATGGCCGAGATAGCCGCCCTGCACGCTGTCATACTTCAGAAGATATGCCAGCATGGAAGGGGATGTCAGATCGTTGATCGCAACGACTTCGAAGTTGTCGAGTTCCATGGCTTTCCGGAATGCAAGCCGTCCGATTCTTCCAAATCCGTTAATCGCTAGTCTAATCATTGTAAAATCTCCTTTCTATTCAAACGGGAATACCATATCGATTCCCAATTCGTCACGAACTTCCATGAATTCCTTCTGAACCGCTTCGCCCATCGGAACGCCTTTATCCTTACGAAATTCTTTCATATCCCATTCCTTCTCGCCAGCGGTATAAATCCGGTCATGCCCTGCAGCCTTCTCGGATGCTCTCAGCGTGCGGAGAATGTCGCCGCAGGTCTTCTCAAACACCTCACGGCCCATGAACGCGTCCGGATTAATAACGATGAAGAAATGGCCCAGATGGTAAGGCTTCAGATTGTCATCCTTGTCATAGCATGTCAGGCTCTTCATGAAGTTGCCTCCAGCCAGCGCCGCAGAGAGAATCTCAATCGCGGTAGCATAGCCGTATCCCTTGTATCCGGCCATCTCCTCGCCGATTCCGCCGAGCGGAGCCAGTGCAGCCTCACCGGTCGTCAGCGCCTTAAGAATATAATTGGTATCCGTAAGTGCGGAACCGTCTCTGCCAATTACCATTCCGGCCGGTGTATCCTTGCCGATATGGGCAAAATACTCCAGCTTGCCGCGCTGCGTAATCGAAGTTGCGCAGTCGATCAGGAACGGATACTTCTCGTCACTCGGCAGCCCGATGGTGAGCGGGTTCGTTCCCATCATGTTCTCAACGCCGAATGTAGGTGCGATCGACGGGCGCGCATTCGTACCCGTGATGCCGATCATATGACGATCCGTCGCCATCGACGCCCAGTATCCGGCAATTCCATAGTGAGAGGAATTTCTGACGGCAACACATGCGGTGCCGTATTTTGTAGCCTTCTCGATTGCCATCTCCATCGCCTGATGGCTGGCAACCATTCCCATCCCGTCATTAGCATCCAGAACTGCCGTAGTTGGCGATTCACGGATCACATCGACAACAGTGACCGGATTAAGAATCCCTTTCTTGATCCGATCCACATAAATCGGCTTAAAACGGTTGACTCCATGGCTTTCGATGCCTCGCCGGTCGCTCTCCATCAGCACATCGGCACAGATCTTCGCATCTGCCTCCGGTACACCCAGCTTCACAAATGCCTGAACCATAAAAGATCCAACCATATCCCACGGCACGTATGGCCTTTTCTCTTCTTCCATACACATTCCTCCTCACTGTATTAAACAACTCTCGACCAGCCGATGCAGTCACCCCTGGCTGATACAGTATTATAACCAATCCGCTTCATCCGGTTCTCCATGCACGCATGACACTCCGCCGCTTCCTCTCCAGTGCAGATCTTGCCGTCATACAGCAGGTATTTGCCCCGGACATCCTTCGGCGAAAGACTCGGCATCACTACGTTGGCGCCGGCCTTCACTCCCTTCTCCCGTCCCAGCGGGTCAATCGTACCCAGCGCTGTCGTCGCCGGTAAAAGCACCTTTGGGAACATCAGGCGCAGTATGCTTAAGCAGTACAGCGTCAGCTCCAGCGTACCGTCCGGCTGATCCCGGAACGGCGTATCCTGATGGTGGATAAACGGTCCGATTCCGATCATATGCGGTTCCAGCTCCTTCAGATACTCTAAATCCTGCGCCAGATATTCATACGTCTGAAAAGGCGATCCGACCATGAACCCCGCACCGATCTGAAATCCGATTTCCTTCAGATCTCTGAGACAGCGTTTGCGATTATCGAGACTCAGAGACGCAGGATGCAGCTTCCGGTAATGCTCCAAAGAAGCCGTCTCGTGGCGCAGAAGATAGCGGTCCGCGCCCGCCTCATAGAACCGCTCGTACGATTCTTTCGGCCATTCACCGATCGAAAGCGTGATCGCACAGTCCGGCCACCGTTCTCTAATCTCCTTCACCATACTGCAGATGTCATCCTCACTGAAACCGGGATCTTCCCCGCCCTGAAGGACGAATGTCCGGAATCCGAAGCCGTATCCGAGTTCGCAACAGTGAAGAATCTGCTCCAGAGTCAGCCGATAACGCTCTGCTTTCGAATTACTCCTGCGAATACCGCAGTAATAGCAGTCATTCCGGCAGTAATTCGTAAACTCAATCAGTCCGCGAAGATAGATATCGTGACCGTATGACTGCACTGCGACTTGCTGCGCCAGTGCCCGCAAGTATTCAGAATCTTCCGGATTGCGTTCAGCCAGCAGCCGGCTATATTCATCGTGATCGAGCCGTCCATCTCTGTGGAGCCGGTCGATCAGCGGCTTAAGTTCTCCCATAATCACACTCCTAAGTTATTTTAACATACCCGCCGGAACTCGCCAATACAATGATAAGAAAAAGAGCAAGCCGAACCAGCCTGCTCTATCGGATCTTCGTCCTACAGCGAAATGTACTCCACTTCATTTCCATGTTCCCGGATCAGATCTTCCAGATCATCACAGGACAGCCAGATGCTTGCGGCATTATCGTTCGGATGGATCGCCAGCGTCTTGCGGCGGAACTTCCGGTCCAGATACACCTTTACCCGGCACTCCCTGTCATTCAGGACGCCGAGCGGTGTAACCGCGCCGGAATAGAGCCCGAGAATCTCTTCAAGGCAATGCTCCGGGGCAAAAGACAGTCCTTTCGCCCCGATCTTCAGACCCAGTTCCTTTAGGTTGATGCGTGTCTCAGACGCAGCTACAATCAGATAGAAATTCTTCTTGTTGCCGCTCCTCAGAAAAAGATTCTTCGCGATGTTTCCTTCTTCCGGCAGATTCAGCGCATGCAGATCTTCCATCGTATAGACCGGCGCATGCTCCACCGCCGTATACCGGATGCCCTTCTCATCCAGCAGATCATAGATTTCCTGTTTGCCGTAACTCATTATTGTCCCTTATCTCCAGCCCGCATTCAGAGCCGGCCGCGTGGTCCATTCACCGCCGGTTCCATTCCGCTGTAAGTTTATTATACAATTTCACCGGCATTGGCTCTTGCCTGCTCTTCCGGTGTCATTCTCGCTACCGTGATGCCCATAAGAGCCATGATGAAGCAGACGATCGGCATCAGATAATTAAATACCGCCCATGGCAGGTACTGCGATGTCGTTACGCCCAGCGTGACAGCGATAAACATTCCGCAGGTGTTCCACGGAACGAGGCAGGATGTAACTGTTCCTGCAGATTCCAGCGCATTGGACAGCGTCTTCGGATGAAGCCCTCTCTTGCGATAAGCCGGCGCGTACATTCTGCCCGGCACCAGAATCGAAATGTACTGCTCCGGCATCACGATGTTCGAAAGGACACAGGTCAGTTCAGTCATGCCAACCAGACCGGCATCGCTCTTGACAAAGCGCATGATCGATTCGATAATCACCGCTAACTGTCCCGTGCCTTCCATGATTCCGCCGAACATCATTGCGATGACAGTCATCAGAATCGATGATGACATGTTCATCAGTCCGCCGGTCGACAGCAGGCTATTCAGCGAGCTGACCTTTGTATTGCAGACAAAACCATTCATCGAAGCATTCAGAATATCTCCGAATGTCACTCCGACATGATCCAGCTTCAGATTGCTAGTGAAAATAGACATATCGCTCTGGAACAGCGGTGCCATGACCGCCGCGGTAATCAGACCGAGCGTAATGCCCGGAATTGCCGGAATCTTAAACGCGATCGCCAGAATAACGACCAGCGGCGGAAGCAGAAGCAGCGGGTTGATGTTGAAGTTGTCACGAATCCCGTCCATCAGAACGGTCGCCTGCGATGTATCCACCGTTCCGCCGCTTGTGTACCGGAATCCGACGAAACCGAAGAAAAGCAGCGAAATCACATAGGTGACGATGGTCGACTTGAGCATGAACTTGACGTGTGAAAACACATCCGTTCCGGCCATCGCCGGCGCCAGATTGGTCGTATCTGAGAGAGGCGACATCTTATCGCCGAAGTACGCTCCGGCCAGAATCGCTCCGGCTGTCGGTCCGATCGGCATTCCGAGGCCATTTCCAATTCCGATCAGCGCCAATCCCATTGTACCCATTGTTCCCCAGGAAGTACCGGTTGCCAGTGATGTGATCGAGCAGATCAGCATTGCGGCCACCAGGAAGATCGATGGTTTCATAAGTGTCAATCCGTAATAGATCATCGTCGGAATCGTCCCGGACAAAAGCCAGGTTCCGATCATCATTCCGACAATCGCCAGAATCAGGATGGACTGCATCGCCTTCGAGATTCCTTCGATCATCATCTTCTCGATATCGCTCCATTTATATCCCAGAGTCATTGCGACAATCGCCGTTATAATCACACCGATGAACATCGGAATATGCGGATCCACTTTGAATTTGATGATCCCGACCGACATCACGGCGATCAGTCCGGCAAACGAAACCAGCGCATGCTTTAGAGACGCCGGTTTGATTTCCCTTTCTGCAGTAAATATATTCATGAAAACCTCCTGTTCGGTATTTATTCAGCTTCATGTCAGCCAAATTGATATAATGCAGTTATTATACCACAGCATTACTAATATTGATACATTTTTTTGTATTTTTTTACCACCAATCCGATTTAGTATTGCGTTCAAGTCCGGAAATTATTATAATTAAAAAAGTTAATTTGCTAGTAGAGGGGGTATTCAAAGGATGAGGGGATATGAAGACAATAGCCGAAAACATCAAGGAGCTGAGGAAGAATTATTCCTTAACGCAAGGACAACTGGGAGAAATTGCCGGAGTAACGGATAAAGCCGTTTCGACATGGGAAAACGGTGTTGCAGTCCCTCGCATGGGCGCAGCACAGCGCATAGCGAAGCACTTTGGAATCAGTATCTCTGAGATACTGGAAGGCGCGGACGACGAGAACAGGAATGATGTCGATGCCCGCGCCATCGCCATAGCAAAATCCATCGAGAATAACCCGGAACTGAGGAACGCGCTCGAAGTGCTTCGAAAGAAGCCGGATGTGATTCCCGCCGTCAACAAACTGGGAATGCTGACATCTGATGAACTGACTCTCGTCAATCAGCTGCTGAGTAAATTTTACAGCGTCCATTCAAAGAAATAGACATCGCACTATTTACCTGCTGATCTGCTGGTTTAACGAATATGCCCCCTTTGCGAATGGCCACACAGTCTAGTCATTCGCAAAGGGGGCTTTCTGATGCATTTATTCAGTTCTGATGCTTACTTCTCGTCCAGCTTCGTGATATATGCTCTCATTTCCTTCTTATATGCTTCAACGCCCGGCTGGTTAAAAGGATCAACGCCGGAAATCAGCGCAGACACCGCGCACTGCATCTCAAAGAAATAGATCAGTTCGCCGACATGGTACGCATCCAGATTCGGAATCGCGATCGTCACGACCGGAATGCCGGCCTTCACATGTGCATCGAGCACACCCTTCTCCGCGCAGCGGTTGATCTCTTCGATCGTTTTTCCGGCAAAAGGCTTCATTGCCAGATCCGGAATCCGGACATCCGTCTCCGGCTGATCCACCGTAACAACCGTCTCAAAGAAGCACTCGGTTCCCTGCTGCAGATACTGTCCCATCGAGTGGAGATCCCTGCTGAACATCAGCGACGCCGGGAACAGCCCTTTCCCGTCTTTGCCTTCACTCTCGCCGAACAGCTGCTTCAGCCATTCACCGAAAAATGCAAAATACGGATCGTAGAATTCGAATACTTCCACCTTCTTACCGCTATCAAAGAAAATCTGTCTCGTGATGGCGTAGTCCAGTTCGTTCTTCTCGAAGGACTCCTGTGACGCGATCGATCGCGCACCTTCGACCAGCTGCTGCACGTCAATACCGGCCACTGCAATCGGAAGCAGGCCAACCGGCGTCAGCACGGAATAGCGGCCTCCGATGTCCAGATCCAGATCCAGGATCGTTGCGCCCTCCGCAGTAGCCTTATCAAAAAGGAAATTCGACCGGTGCTCTGTGACCACGTAGGTCCGCTTCGCCGTTTCCTCCTTGCCGTACTTCTTCAGCATCCACTCTTCAAAAATGCCATATGCGGACAGCGTCTCCGTCGTTGTGCCGGATTTCGAGATGACGCAGATCGAAACGTCTTTGCCTTCCAGATCCGCCAGCACTTCTCTAATATATCTCGCGCTGAAATTGTAGCCGGCAAAAAGCACTTTCGTCTTCGCGTCTGCCGGCGCCAGAAGATCAATTACCGCCTTTGCACCCATGTACGATCCGCCGACGCCCAGCACGACAAAGCGGTCGCTGCTCTGCTGAATCTTCTCCGCGATCTTCCGAATCTCTCGAATTTTATTATCGTCAAACTTGTGCGGCTGACGAACCCAGCCCGTAAAATCCAGCTCTCCGGACCACAGCTTCTCGAGGGCTTCGGACGAACGATCCCGCTGCGCGGCAATCATCTCTTCCGAAATTCTCGTGTTATCCAAATGTATTCTGATATCCATGATGCTCTCCTTTTTGCCTAGATTCATTTTTTACAGTATACCATATAAAGAGAATTCATGATAATATTTATACAAGAATTTGCTGGAGGTTTACAGATGAGAACAAGCGGCGTACTGCTGCCGGTTTTTTCGCTCCCTTCGGGCAGCGGAATCGGTTGTATATCAAAGGAAGCTTATTCATTTATCGACTGGATGCATGAGGCCCATCAGAAATATTGGCAGATTCTTCCGATGGGTCCGGCGGGGAGCTGGAATTCTCCCTATCAGCCACTGTCCTGCTTTGCAGGCGATCCGGTTTTCATTGACCCGGAAACGCTGTTTCACAAGAAGCTGCTGACGGCGCAGGAGCTCCGGCGCTGCCATTCCATTTTTTATACGGAGAAGGCAACCCGTGTCAATTACGAACTCGTTCATATGGACCGGCATAATATTCTGCGGAAAGCTTTTTCGCGTTTTCAGCCGGATGAAGGCTATGATTCATTCTGCGCACAGAATGCGGAATGGCTGGATGACTATGCGCTGTTCATCGCGCTGCATGATCATTTTGAGGATCAGAGCTGGACAGAATGGCCTGAAGTGCTCCGGACCCGCGAAGCTGATGCCATCGCCCGGTACCGAAATGAGCTGCATACGGAAATCGATTTCCATCGGTGGGCACAGTATGAATTTTTCACGGAATGGAGTGCGCTCAAAGAATATGCGCATTCTAAGGGAATACAGATCATCGGAGACATTCCTTTCTATGTCTCGTATGACAGCGCAGACTGCTGGATGCATCCGGAGCTGTTCAAACTGGGACGCCGACTCCGGCCGACTGCCGTGGCAGGCTGCCCGCCGGATGATTTCAGCCCGGACGGACAGCTCTGGGGTAATCCGCTGTACAACTGGTCCGCGATGAAGCGTGATGGATACCGTTGGTGGATTCAGCGGCTCCGCCAGAATTTCAGATTGTATGATGTCATCCGGATCGACCATTTCCGCGGACTGGAATCCTATTTTTCAATCCCGGCCAATGCGGAATCGGCCAGCGCGGGTAAATGGGTCTGCGGACCGAGGATGGCTTTTTTCCGTGCTGTCTATAAAGCTTTCGGCAGAGACTGCCCGCTGATTGCCGAGGATCTCGGACACATCACTCCAGCAGTCCGGAAACTGATCCGGCAGTCCGGACTGCCGGGAATGAAAGTGCTGCAGTTTGCTTTTGACGGAAATCCGGAGAATCCGTACCTTCCGGAGAATTTCACCACGGACTGCGTAGTCTACACCGGCACGCATGACAACGACACGACCTTCGGGTGGTATAATTCTCTTTCGCGAGATGCCAAGCGCAGCGTCACGGAATACATCCGCGATCATCATGGTATTCCTTCACGCGGAAGGCACGGCACAGCGCCGGTTTTCGGTGCGGCTTCCGTAACCCGCCACCTGGTAGAACTGGCTTTCTATTCGAAAGCGGATACCTGCATCATTCCGGTTCAGGATTACCTTCTTCTCGACAGCGAAGCGCGGATCAATACGCCGGGCACGATCGGCAACAACTGGAATTGGCGCATGACAAAAGCAGCCCTCTCCGAAGAGCTGGCTGCTTATGTTGCAAGGTTAACTCATCTCAGCGAGCGCGGATGATTACGAATTCTGAATCAGCTTCATACCCGCCGAACGAACAGTCTCGAACCGCTCCGAGGCTGTTTTTTCGTCCTCGCCTTTTACCATCACGTAAAGTTTGATCTTCGGCTCAGTGCCAGACGGGCGGATGACTGCGGTGCAGTCTTCTTCCAGTTCGTAGAACAGCACGTTGCTCTTCGGCAATCCGGTCGGCTCTGTTTCACCAGACTTAAGGTCCGTGATGATGCCAGACTGGTAGTCTCTGACCCGGCGGACCGGCAGTCCGACTTCTGTCGGAGCTTCTTCGCGGAGATGAGCCATCAGCGCGTTCATGCGGTCTTTGGCGTCGAAGCCCTCGAACACGACCGGGATGCTCTTTTCTTTATAATATCCGTACTTCTTATAGAGGTACTGCATCGCTTCCGCCAGGTTCATGCCCATGCTCTGATAATAGCAGGCCATCTCGGAGATCAGCATGGACGCAACTACGGCATCCTTATCTCTCGCATACGTTCCGGCGAGGAATCCGATGCTCTCCTCAAAGCCGAACAGGAATGTGTATTCTCCGGTCTCAAGGAACTCCTTGATTTTCTCGCCGATGAACTTGAATCCGGTGAGCACTTCAAAGCACTTGACTCCATTGTCCGCACAGACTTTATTTGCCATCGTCGTCGATACGATGCTCTTGACAGCCGCTGCATTGGCCGGCAAAGTCCCGTTCTCTCTGCGCATCGTAATCAGGTAATCGAGGAGGAGTACGCCAATCTGATTTCCGGTCAGTGTCTCATAATGATCCCCGTTCTTGACCGCCACACCGCAGCGGTCGCCGTCCGGATCCGTTCCGATGATCAGCTCGCAGTCCTTTTCCTCCGCCAGCGCGATCGCCCGTTCGAAGCCCTCTACGTTCTCCGGATTTGGCGACTTGACCGTCGGGAAGTTTCCGTCCACGACCATCTGCTCCGGCACCGGAATCACATGCTTGATTCCAAGCCGCTTCAGGACTTCCGGAACCAGCTTGTAACCCGTTCCGTGGAACGGCGTGTAGACGATCTCAAAATCATCCGGCGCGCTCTCGACGTATTTCCGGCCGACCGACTGCTCCAGCACCTTCTCCATGTATTTCTCATCCATCGATTCGCCGAGCATGGTCAGAAGACCGCGGCGCTGTGCCTCGGCCAGGTCGATCCGCTTCACATCCTTGAAGATGTCGATCCGCGCCATCGACGCGGAAACCTCTGCGGCATGTTCCGGCGGAAGCTGCGCACCGTCCGACCAGTATGCCTTGTAACCGTTATATTCTTTCGTGTTGTGACTGGCGGTAATATTGATTCCGGCAATCGATCCGGTCTCCCGGAGTGCAAACGAAAGCTCCGGCGTCGGCCTGAGATCTTCAAACAGATTAACGTGAATCCCGTTTGCTGCCAGAACGCCGGCCGCTTCCGCCGCGAATTCTCTTGAATGATTGCGGCAGTCATAAGCGATCGTCACACCGCTTCCCTGATCTTCTCCACAGCTGTTGATCAGATCTGCCAGACCCTGCGTCGCATATCTCACGGTGTAGACGTTCATTCCATTCAACCCGGCGCGCATGATACCGCGAAGTCCTGCCGTGCCGAACTCCATCATCTCACTGAAGCGGTCTTCCAGTTCTTCTTCATTCCCTTCGAGCGCGCGGATTTCCGACTTCGTCAGTTCGTCCACGCAGTCACTTTCCAGCCACATCCGGCAATTATCCTGATACCCCATGTTACTCTTCTTTCTCCCTTCTGAAGTTTTTTCCAGCCAGTAAGCCGTCATCGGCTCCGCCACGATACGCCCACAGTAAATTTTGCTGCCGTGCGGATCGATTCCGAGCAGATCATACCACATGCCATCGAGCGGTACCGGACAGGGTTCACTTCCGCGGTTGATGATTGTGATCATCGGAACATTCTGCTGATCCGGATCCTCACGGACAAAAGCATAAACATCGCCATCCGCCCGAATCGTCCGGTAACTGCCGCAACGGAACACCGGATGCGACCGGCGGATGCGGATGATTTTCCGGTACCACTCCAGCAGGTCCCGGTCTTCATGCCCCCATGGATAACATTTCCGGTTGAACGGATCCGCATAACCTTCCAGTCCGGCCTCATCCCCGTAGAAGATACAGGGAACGCCCGGCAGCGACATCTGAAGCAGCGACGCTGCTTTCATCCGGAGAACACCGATGCGGTATTCCGAATTGCTGAGATGCGTCGAAGCCTGCTGCTCTCTGGATTCCACACTGATTTTGATTTTCTTTCCGGCAAGCGCGGTAATCGCACGGATGCTGTCATGCGTGCCGATGAAATTCATCAGTTTGTGGATGGCAAACGGCGGATAATTCTCTAGAATCTGCATCACCACATGATCCAGCGACTGCGCATCGCCGTCCCGGACGAAGTCCAGAATCCCCCTTCGCATCGGATAATCCATCACGGTGTCCAGCTTATTCCCTTCGAAATAATTCATCCGTTCGCCGTATGCGATTTTGTTCGAGGCATCCTCCCACACTTCGCCGATTAACAACGAGTCCGGATTTTCCTGCTTCTCCGCGCTTGCGATATCCTCCAGGAAATAAACCGGCAGTTCATCGGCCACATCGAGCCGCCATCCGGATGCACCCTTCCGGAGCCAGTGCCGGACGACACCATCTTCTCCGCAGATAAATTCGCGATAGTCCGGATTGTTCTTATTCACCTTCGGCAGCGTATCAATCCCCCACCAGGAATCGTATTTACCGTCTCCGGTAAAATTATACCACGACCGGTATACCGAATCCGGATGGCCGTAAGCGCCTACACTGCCGTATTCGCCGTATTTGTTGAAATACTTCGAGTCCGAACCGGTATGCGCAAAAACACCGTCCAGAATCACCCGGATCCCGCGCTCTGCCGCGTCCCGGCAGAGATCTTCGAAATCTTCCGTCGTCCCGAACATCGGATCGATCTTCATGTAATCCGCCGTATCATATTTGTGATTCGAGAATGCTTCGAAGATCGGGCTCAGATAAAGACATGTCACACCAAGGTCTTCCAGATACGGCAGCTTCGCCCGGATTCCCTTCAGATTTCCTCCGAAGAAATCGTTATTAAGTATCCGCCCCCCGACCGGACGATATTCCGGCAGTCCGCCCCAATCCTTCCGGACCTTCTGATCCTTCCTGTTCGGTTCGGTGTACTCGCCGGCGTGATAAAATCGGTCGACGAAAATGTGGTAGTACACACCGCCTTCGATCCAGGCCGGCTCTTTCCAGTCCCGCCGGTATACCGTCTGCTGCCAGGAAGAGGGTTCTTCCTGAATGGCCGCCGTGTTCGTCTTCCATTCCCGTCCGACAAACCGGAGTCCCTCTTCATTCTTTATTACAAAATAGTACCAGTACAGGCCGCGGCTGTAAATCGGGAACTCCGTCTCAAAATACTCGAAATCGTTCTCATCCAGATCGCAGTTCCTGCGCATCGTATAATAAGCCGGCCGATCATGGCGGTCATACTTCATTACGACAGTCGCCGAAGATATCGCCGCTGATTTCTCGACTCCCAGTCTGAGCCTGAGATCCGTTCCGGACGGAATCGCCCCGAACGGATCTTTATATTTTTTATCTCTTGAATTAAAACGTACTTTGATTTTCCTCATATAATCGTCCTATGCTCCACATAGAACGGGTGTGTAATGTAGCCGGAGAGCATCCGCCCGTCGTTGATAATTACATTTTTGTCCAGTACTGCATAATTGAGCCGTACTCCTTCTCCGACCGTCGTATCCTGCATGATGATCGAATTCTCCACGATCGCATTCTTCTTGATCCGGACGCCGCGGAAAATGATCGAATTGTGAACCTCCCCCTCGATCACCGCGCCATCCGCAATGATCGAATTCGTCGCCACCGCGTCTTTGCCGTATCTTGACGGCGCCGAATCTTTCACCTTCGTCATGACCGGCCGGTCCGGATTTCGGAACAGCTCATTCCGGATCGAAGGATCCAGGAGTTCAAGATTGCTCTTCATATAGCCGGAAATGGTATCCAGAAACAGCATCGTCTCGGTTATTTCGTACCCCATCGCCTGCTTTTCCTGAATGGTCGGATAGAGCACATCTCTGCGGAAGCTCTTCTTAGACTCCTGTTCGGTCTTCTCCGCCATCTCCACCAGATAATCCCGATTAATAATATAGATGTTCATGGCGGTGACCATACCGGCGTCCAGCGCGCCATCGCCGAACTTCACTTCAGTGATCATCTGATGCGGATCCACGCGGTATTCCGTGAATTCCACAGTACTCTGCTTATTACGCGGATTCTTCGTATACAGTCCGGTGATCTTCGCACCGGAACGGATGTGGAACTGCAGCGCCGCATTCAGATCCAGATTGCTGACATAGTTGCAGCAGGTCATAATGACATAATCTTCATTCATCTGGCGGATGTAAGGCAGATTCGCCTGAATTCCTTCGAGCCGGTTCTCATAGATGATCGAATTGTTGTCATATGCGCACGGCGGCAGATAGGTCAGACCGTTTTCTTTCCGGGTCAGATCCCACGTACCTCCGTACTTGACGTGATTCATCAGGCTGCCGTACCGGTGTGTCATAACTATGCCGACATTACGGATTCCGGCGTTGACCATATTCGACAGCGAAAAATCAATTACGCGATATCTTCCCCCGAACGGAACTGCCGCCAGAGTTCTTTTGTCTGTTAATTTGTCCAATTCGACATCGTACGAATCGGCAAAAATAAGTCCCGCTGCTCTCTTCATTTCCGTTCCTCCTGATCTTTATCACGATTCTCGGTGAGAATCTCTCCGGCATTGACCACCGCGCCTTCTCCCAGCTTCACATCGCTGCCGACGACAGTCAGATCTTCCGTCTTCTTCGAGCCGCCGACCCGGGCATCCGCGCCGATCTCGACATTCCGATCGATGATCGAGTACTTGACCTTTGCGCCGCTATGGATCACGCAGCCTTCCATGATAATGCTGTCCTTGACCTCAGCGCCTTCTTCGATGACGATGTTGCTGAACAGAACCGAACGCTTCACCGTGCCGTTAATATCGTTATTGTCACCGCAGATCGAATTCGTAACATGCGCATCTGCACCTAGATATTGCGGAGGATTATTCGCATGGCGGTAATAGATCTTCCATCCCGGATCATTCAGCCAGAGCTCCGGCAGATCGCCGATCGCGTCCATGTTGGCCTCCCAGAAGGATTTGAGCGTACCGACATCTCTCCAATAGCCCTTATACAGATATGCGTACATCCGGCATCCGTCCGCGAGCATCTTCGGAATGATGTTCTTCCCGAAATCGTTCGACGAATCCGGATCCGCTTCATCCTCTTCCAGATAGCGGATCAGCGCATCCGTCGAGAAAATATACACGCCCATGGATGCCTGCGTGCTCTTCGGATTTGCCGGTTTCTCCTCGAATTCCGTAATCCGGCCTTCTGGATCCGTGCTCATGATGCCGAAGCGGGAAGCCTCCTCTTTCGAAACATCGATGACGGAAATCGTGCAGTCAGCGTTGTTATCGATATGCTCCTGCAGCATCAGAGAATAATCCATCTTGTAGATATGATCGCCGGAGAGGATCAGTACATAATCCGGATTATATCTCTTGATAAAACGAATATTCTGATAGATCGCGTTAGCGGTTCCCTTGAACCAGTCGCCGCCCTTCGCTGCCTGATACGGCGGGAGAATATGCAGCCCGCCGTAGCTGAGATCCAGGTCCCACGGCGCGCCGGTTCCCAGATAATCGTTCAGCTCTAGCGGCTGATACTGGGTCAGGACGCCCACCGTGTCAATACCCGAATTGACACAGTTCGACAGGGAAAAATCGATAATACGGTATCTCGAGCCGAACGGTACTGCCGGCTTCGCGATATTGCTGGTCAGCGGAGCAAGACGGCTGCCCTGTCCGCCGGCAAGCAGCATTGCGACGCATTGCTTTTTGCTAATCATAAAACTACCTCTTTTCAAGAATCAATGCCGATAATCTCGGAAGTGAAATAGTGATGTATTGATCATATCCGTTGCGCTTGCCCTTCTTCACCGGATAATTCTTCTTTCTGCGCGTTCCCGTTCCGCCGAACCGCTTCTGTTCGGTGTCGATCATTGCTGTGTAAGCGTCCGCATCCGGAATGCCGATGTCATATTTCGGGAACGAGCGGCCGGAGAGATTCAGCACAACTACCGTGATCTTCTCCGGTTCTTCTTTGGATATCCGGTAATAGGTATATACATTATCCTGTGCGTTGTCCGCATCGATCCAGCGGAACCCGTCAAATGAGTCGTCCCAGTTCCATAGCGCCGGTGTCTCCGAATAGTAATGGTTAAGCGCCTTGACATATGCCTTGAGCTTGCGGTGCTTCTCGTAGTCGAGCAGCATCCAGTCCAGCTCGCGCTTCTCGTCCCACTCAATGAACTGGCCGAACTCATCGCCCATGAACGTCAGCTTCTTGCCCGGATGCGTGAACATGTAAGCGTAGAACGCGCGAAGCTGCGCGAATTTGTCATCGTACTCTCCCGGCATCTTATCCAGCAGCGACTTCTTTCCATGCACAATCTCGTCGTGAGAAATCGGCAGGATGAAATTCTCGCTGTAAGCATAGGTGATCGCGAACGTCAGCTTGTTGTGGATGCCGCCCCGGAACAGCGGATCCGTCCCGAAATACTCGAGGACATCGTTCATCCACCCCATGTTCCACTTGAAATTGAATCCGAGCCCGCCGAGCGACGGAGGCATCGTGACGCCCGGCCATGCCGTGGATTCCTCCGCAATCATCATAACGCCCGGGAAAGTCGTCAGCACATCCCGGTTAAGGTGCTGAAGGAATGCGATTGCTTCTTTGTTCTCCGGTCCGCCGTCTTCATTCGGCCGCCATTCGCCGTCCTGACGGTCGTAATTCAAATAGAGCATCGCCGCTACAGCGTCGACCCTGAGACCGTCCGCATGGAACTGCTCGCAATAGAAGAACGCGTTGGAAATCAGGAAGCTGACCACCTCCGGGCGGCCAAAATCAAAAGAACGTGTCCCCCAGCCTTTGTGCTCCATCTTCAATGGATCGGAATATTCATACAGCGGGTGCCCGTCAAATTCAATCAGTCCGTAATCATCCTTCGGAAAATGCGCCGGCACCCAGTCCAGAATCACACCAAGTCCTGCTTCATGCGCCTTGTCCACCAAATACCGGAAATCATCCGGTGTGCCATAGCGGGATGTCACACTGTAGTAGCCCGTGATCTGATACCCCCATGAACCGTCATACGGGTGCTCCATCACCGGCAGCATCTCGATGTGGGTGTACCCCATACTCTTGACATACGGAATCAGCTTGCGGGCGATCTGCCGGTAAGTCATCTTCGTCCCGTCCGCATTGTACTTCCAGGATCCCAGATGCACCTCGTAGATGTTGACCGGTGACTCATAGTGATTCTCGCTGTTCCGCTTCTTCAGCCATTCGTTATCCTTCCAAGCATATTTCCTGGAAAGATCAAACAGACGGGACGCCCGCTGGCTCCCTTCATTGTATACCGACTCTGATTCAAATGCATACGGGTCTGCTTTGTACAGGATCCGGCCATCATCTGTCTCAATCGCGTACTTATAGTAATCGCCTTCTTTCGCGTCCCTGCACGTCAGCTCCCAGATGCTGCTGTCGTCTTTCAATGTCTTCATCGGATTCGAATCGATGTTCCATTCGTTGAAATCACCTACAACAGAGACTGCTTTCGCATTCGGAGCCCAGACCCGGAAACGCCACCCCCTTCCTGTCTTATGCGCGCCAAATATCTCGTAGCTTCGGTAGTCCCGCCCGTTATGGAAAAGATATTTGTGCTCGGAAATATCCTGACTTTTCCTGTTCATACTTTGTACCTCCATGCGTACTTGTTAAATTCATTCTAAAACAATTATCCGTATTTTTCAACAAAAACGACAGACTCCCTCCGCATAGACGGAACCCTTGAAATGTTGTATAATCAGCATAGTTATATGGATATTTATAACAGGAAGGAAAATATCATGAAGAATAAATTAAAGGTCTTATATGCAACGCCGGAATGTGCGCCGTTTGCCGCTTCCGGCGGTCTCGGCGAAGTGGCCGGGTCGCTGCCGCGTTCACTGAACTACAGCCGGTCAGCTAACATCGAATGCCGCGTGATCATGCCGCTCTATGGAAAGGTCGCTCAGGAATACAGAGACAAGATGAAGTTTCTCGGCACAACCACAGTGAATCTTGCATGGCGAAGCCAGTACATGGGTCTGTTCGAACTCCGGCACGACCGTGTCACTTACTACTTTATCGACAACGAATACTATTTCAAGAGAGACGGTCTGTATGGCTATTACGATGACGGCGAACGCTTCGCCTACTTCTCGAAGGCGGTATTCGAAGCGCTGCCGCTGATGAAGGATTTCGTACCGGACGTGATCCACGCCAATGACTGGCAGACAGCGCTGATCCCGGTATACCAGAACTCCCTGTACCGGAGAGAGTTCATGAAGACGGTATTCAGCATCCATAACATCGAGTATCAGGGATATTACGGCACGGAATTTCTGCAGGAAGTCGTCGGTCTGCCGGAGAGCGAATCGCGCTTCCTCATTTTCGGCAACGGAATCAATCTGATGAAGGGCGGCATCGAATGCTGCAATATGCTGAACACTGTAAGCCCGTCATATGCCGAGGAGCTGAAGGATCCGGGCTATGCCTTCGGCATGGAGGACATCGTCCGCCGGAACGAGCACAAGATGCGCGGCATACTGAACGGCATCAACACAAAGACCTATGATCCGGCGAAGGATAAGCTGATCCCGGCGAACTATTCCGCCAGGGATATCAGCGGCAAAGCAATCTGTAAGAAAGAGCTTCAGCAAGCGCTGGGGCTTCCGGAATCTGACAGCCTGCTGATCACCCTGATTTCCCGTCTGGTCCCGGCGAAGGGGCTCGACCTCGTCCGGGCGATCATGGACGAGGTGCTGGATCAGCACGACGTCCAGTTTGTCGTGCTCGGCACCGGCTACCGGGAATACGAGGATTACTTCAGAGGCCTTGAGATCCGCCACCCGGACAAGGTTCGCGCGCTGATCCAGTTCAACAGCGAACTTTCCCACCGAATCTATGCGGGCGGCGATGTCATTCTGGTCCCGTCGCGCAGCGAACCGTGCGGGCTGACCCAGATGATCGGATGCCGCTACGCTGATGTTCCGGTCGTCCGTGAAACCGGCGGACTGAAGGATTCCATTCAGGACTGCACGCTTGGCAGCGGCAACGGATTCGTTTTCTCGAAATACCATCCGGACGATCTGAGAACTGCCCTGGAGCATGCGATCGCATTGTACGAAGACAAAAAGAACTGGAAGAAACTGATCATTCACGACCTTAAGGAAGATTTCTCATGGAACGCCTCCGCAAAGGAATACGCGGATATGTATCACAGCATGTTCAGCGAAGAGGAATAGCCATATAAAAGCAAAATGGAAAGGATATAACGAATGACAAAAACCGAATTTTCGAAAGAGCTGGACCAGTACCTGAAGTACACGCTCCATACGGATCTGAAATCCGCGGACGCGAAGCAGATGTATCAGGCTGTCGCGACGCTGGTGAACCGCCAGCTGGCAGAAAAGCGGACCGCATTCAATGAGATGAAATTTGAGACCGAACGCAATGAGACCGGCAAGAAGAAAATCGCCTATATCTGCATGGAGTTCCTGATGGGGCAGTCCCTTAAGAACAACCTGTTCAATCTCGGCGAAACCGGTATGGTAAATGAAATATTGAAGAAGAAAGGCATGCCGATCGAGGATCTCTACGACTGCGAACCGGATGCAGGACTCGGCAACGGCGGACTGGGCCGTCTTGCCGCCTGCTTCATGGATGCCCTCGCTACGCAGGGCTATGACGCGACCGGCTATTCTCTCTGCTACGAATACGGTCTGTTCAAGCAGAAAATCGTTGACGGATGGCAGGTTGAACTGCCGGACAACTGGCTTCCTGGAGGACGTGTCTGGCTGAATATGAAGCCGGAGGACACATTCAAGGTTTCGTTCTACGGATACTATGATGAATACTGGACCGACGAAGGCATGAAGTACAATCTGAAAGATGCTCAGACCGTCGAAGCGGTTCCGTACGATATGTATATCTCCGGTCTGAACAGCGACGCTGTATGTAAGCTCCGCCTGTGGCGCGCGCAGGATTCGGAAGGCTTTGACATGGCGCTGTTCAACAGCGGTGATTTTACCCGTGCCGCGCAGAAGAACAACAGCGCCGAGCTGATCACCAAAGTGCTCTACCCGGCTGACAACATTGAAGAAGGCAAAGAGCTCCGGCTCAAGCAGCAGTACTTCATGGTCTCTGCTTCCTGCCAGAATATTGTCCGGAATCAGTACCGTCTGCATGGAACTCTGGACAACTTCGAAGAGAAAATGGCCATCCACATCAACGACACGCACCCGGCGCTCTGCATTCCGGAGCTGATGCGGATCTTTATGGATGACTACGGATACAGCTGGGACGACGCATGGCAGCATGTGACCCAGTCGGTTTCCTATACAAACCACACCGTCCTAGCGGAAGCGCTGGAGAAATGGAACAGCGATATCGTCCGCACCATGATGCCGCGTATTTTCTCCATCATCTGCGAGATCAACCGCCGCTTCCGCGAGAAAGCTGAGAAGCGCTTCCCGGGTGACTATGGAAAGATCGATTACATGTCGATTCTCGGAGACAAGCAGGTCCGGATGGCGAACCTGTCTGTCATCGGATCCCATCGTGTCAATGGCGTATCCGAGCTGCATTCACAGATCCTGAAGGACGATCTGTTTCATGACTTCTACCTCGCGACGCCGGATAAATTCACGAACGTGACGAACGGCATTGCTTACCGCCGCTGGCTGTGCCAGGCGAATCCGAAGCTGACCGCACTGATCGATGACTGCATCGGTCCGGACTATCACCTGAACGCCGAACGGCTGGAAGACTTCATCCATTTCCGGAACGATCCGGATATCCACGAGCGGCTGGATCAGATCAAGCGGGAGAACAAGGTGCGCCTGTCGAACCGTGTCAAGGCCGTTCAGGGCATTTCGGTCGACCCGGATTCCATCTTCATTGTGCAGGCGAAACGTCTTCACGAATACAAGCGGCAGCTTCTGAACGCGATGCGGATCATCGCCCGCTATCTGCAGCTCAAAGACAATCCGAATCTCGAGATGCAGCCGGAGACCTATTTCTTTGCGGCAAAGGCTGCGCCGAGCTACTATCTGGCCAAGTACATCATTCAGCTGATCTGCAAAATCAGCGAGGAAATCGAACAGGATCCGGTCATTTCAAAGAAAATGAAGGTCGTGTTCCTTGAGAACTACAGCGTATCCATGGCAGAGATGCTGATGCCGGCAACGGAAATTTCCGAACAGATCTCGCTGGCCGGAAAAGAAGCCAGCGGCACCGGCAACATGAAGATGATGATCAACGGTGCTGTCACGATCGGAACGATGGACGGCGCAAATGTAGAAATCTACGAAGCGGTAGGTCCGGACAGCATCTACATCTTCGGCCAGCGCGAGGACGAAGTCCGTCAGCATCTGCAGGAGGGCTACAGAGCCGAAGACCTGTACCTCAAGGATCCGGTCCTTCATCGCGTGATCGACCAGATCGGCTACGGCTTCGCCGGCAAGGATTTCCAGAACATCAAGGATTACCTGATCCGGCCGTCCTACAGCATCGCCGATCCGTACATGTGTCTCTATGACTTCAACGATTACTGCGCAGTTCAGGATCAGATGATCCAGGATTATCAGGACCGCACTCAGTGGAACACGATGTCGGTCGACAACATCGCGAAGGCGGCCCGCTTCGCCGCAGACCGCAGCATCCGCGACTACGCGGAAGATATCTGGTCCACAAAGCCGGTTGTTTCCAGAAAGAAATAGCGGAAACCGCAGATACCGGATCCGGCAGAGCCGGTATCGGGATTGCAATCAACAAAAATCGCTCAGGCTTAACGCCTGAGCGATTTTTGTTGGAATGTTCTTCAAAAGGCTATCCGAAGACTACTTCTCCGGATAGAATCCGGACGGTTCTTCCGAAAGGTTGATCATAATGTTCTTCATCTGCGTGTAGTGCTCCAGAATCACCTTATGCGTCTCACGGCCAATGCCTGATTCTTTATAGCCTCCGAACGGAGCGCCTTCAGGAATTGAATTGTAGGTATTAACCCATACACGGCCGGTCTCAATGCCTCTCGCGACACGCATCGCTCGATTGATGTCGCGCGTCCAGACCGCGCCACCCAGGCCGTACGTGCTGTCATTCGCCATCCGGATGACATCGTCTTCATCCTTGAACTTGATGACAACGGCAACCGGTCCGAAAATTTCTTCCTGTGCAACCCGCATATCGTTCGTCACATTCGTCAGCAGCGTCGGTTTCATGAATGCGCCCTTCGCCAGTTCGCCTTCCGTGTATCTTTCACCGCCGCAGGCAACGGTTGCGCCTTCCTTCACACCGATATCCACATAATTCAGAATTTTCTTCAGCTGGTTTTCATTGATCTGCGAGCCCATCTGAGTCTCCGGATCCAGCGGATTGCCGACCTTGATCTGATTGAATCTCTTCACCGCTTCCTCGACGAACCGGTCATAGATGCCTTCCTGTACGAATACACGAGAGCCTGCGCAGCATACCTGGCCCTGATTGAACAGGATTCCGAGCTGGATGCCGTCCATGGCCATATCCCACTTGCAGTCATCAAAGAAGATATTCGCAGATTTGCCGCCCAGTTCCAGCGTGCTCGGAATGATTTTCTTCGCTGCCGCCAGAGCGACATTTCTGCCGACTTCTGTCGATCCGGTGAATGCCAGCTTGCGGAATCCCGGATGATCCAGAATATACTGCCCGGACTTGCTTCCTCTTCCGGTGATAACATTGAACACGCCGGCCGGAATGACATCCTGCGTCAGCTTTGCGAACTCCAGCACGGACAGCGGTGTCGAGCTCGATGACTTGAATACGGTGCAGCAGCCGCTGGCCAGCACCGGCGCGAGCTTCCATGCCGCCATCAGGAACGGGAAGTTCCATGGAACGATCTGACCGACAACCCCGATCGGCTCTCTCAGAATCAGGCTCATGGTGTCATTGCCGAGCATGTTCGCGCTGCCTTCCTCCGAGAGAATACAGCCAGCAAAATATCTGAAGTGATCCGCTGACATAGGAATATCGATAGCCAGGCATTCACGGATCGGCTTACCGTTATCTTCGGATTCTACCGTCGCGAGGAATTCCTTGTTCTCGTCGATAATATCTGCTATCTCGTTCAGGATCGCCGCACGCTCTTTGACGGTTGTCTTCTTCCAGTTCTCGAAGGCTTTCCATGCAGCTTTTACCGCGTCATCGACGTCTTCCTTCGTCGCCTCTGCACAATATGCCAGATGTTCGCCGGTTGCCGGATTCTTCGTCTCAAATGTCGCGCCATCGGAAGCGTTTCTCCACACTCCATTGATATACAGCTGATAGTTATCCCGTAACTTCGCCTTTTCCATCTTAAACCTCCTTATCCGTCCAAACGAGTTCTTTAAGTTATCTAATTATAAAATTGTTCTCAGGCGAATACAAGAATAGTTACAAAGCTGTCACAAATCGTCTTTTCAGCCTCAAAATTGTTATTAATATTCTAACAATCCGGCTGTTAACGGCCGCCCCGGATCGGCAACCAGCAGAGCGCAGGACGGACGGCTCCCGCCGCGCGGATGGGTCAGACTCCCCGGATTCAGGAGAAGCACATCCCCCTCCTTCCGTTTGTCTGCCACATGCGTGTGTCCGTAGCACGCCGCCACGCAGCCGTTATCGAGCGCCAGATAATAGAGCTTCACCAGCGAAAACTTCACGTTCTCTGCATGTCCATGCGTAATCAGAATCTTTCCGGCCGACGTCTCGAGGATTTTGAATTCCCGCTCCCGCTGCCCGTCACAGTTTCCCCGGACTGCGGTAACCGGAATCCCTGTCTCTTCTTCAATTGCCTGCCCGTCCCTGTAATAATCGCCGCAGTGGATGATATGATCGATATCTATCTCACTCGCCTGCATTCTCGCGATCATCTCCAGCGCCGGACGGATATTTCCGTGCGTATCGCTAAATACCATTATTTTCACTGCCGGATCCCCCAATCTTCCAAATTCAGCGCCTTACCGTTCAATACGGCTTTGATCAGATGATCTTCGATATCATACACCAGCTTCAGCGAAAAGAAATCCTCGGACTCATTCAGCAGCCGGAGAAAAATCCGATCGCCGTCCCAAAGCTCCAGATCCGGCACGGATGCCTTGTCCACCCATTCAAGCACACCCTCGTCGCAGTCGATCGGCGTCCCCGAGAATCCATCGGCAGTAAAAAGATGCATGTATTCCGTCACCTCATCGCCGTAGCAGAATGTAACGATTCCGCGGAACCGGAATTTTGTCAGCGTATAGCCGGTCTCTTCGCGAACCTCGCGCAGCACGCATTCCTCCGGACTTTCCATGCTCTCGAAATGGCCGCCGACGCCGATCCATTTGTCGTGGTTGATGTCATTTTTCTTTGTGACCCGGTGCAACATCAGATACTGCCCGTTCCGCTCGATATAGCAGAGAGTGCTCATCGAAGTCTTCAATCCTCTTCCTCCGTTTTATTAAATATTTTCTGTCGATAAAATAAGAGGCCGCCCGGCGGCCTCACCAGTTCATCCCTACTCGTCCGTTTCTTCCTCGCTGATCATGTCGAACAGATTATTCATCCGCTGACGGGACAACTCGTTCCCGACAAAAAGGATGGTATCTCCAACCTGAATCCGCTCATACGGTCCCGGAGAAATCACAAAATCGCTGTTTCTCTTAATCGCTACGATCGTCGCTCCGGTCTGCTGCCAGATATTCAGCTCGCCGATCGAGCGGCCGACATAGGCGCAGTGATCATCGATATGAAGATCATACGGCACGAACGACGCAGTGGAATGGCTCCGCTTCGTCTGCCCGACCAGCGTCTTCAGCAGCTTGTTCAGATGTTCCAGCTCTTCCTGCTGCCGCGCCACGCAGTCGGAGATCTCCTTACGGATCTCCTGCATCGATACCGTATTCTGATACCGCTCGACAAACAGATGCGCTTTCTCCCGGGATGCGACATATGTACCGCTTCCCTGCCGAATCGTAACGATTCCGAGGTCAACCAGAATATTAACCGCTTTCCTTGCCGTCTCCGGCGAAACATTGTAGTTGCTGGCCAGTGTGGAACGCGCATTCAGCTTCTCGCCAACCGAATACCAGCCTTCAGCGATCTTCTGTGCCAGCTCCACAGCGATCTGCTGATATCGGGATTCGTAGATATACTTCCGTTTGCCACGTCCTGCGCTTCCCAGCTTCTCTTTGATCACTTTTTCAGCCATGTCACTCCCTCGTTTCACTCCCACTTACACTTACTGTCTCTTCCAAAAGCAGCTGATTCGCAGCAGTGCTATCCAGAAGGCGCTTCTGCAGCTTCTCCACCTGCCGCATCTGATGCATCCGCCGGAAAATATTCCCACGGTAATGCGGCGCATCGATCAGAAGGCGCTGTTCCGTCATTCCGACCGATACATTTCTCTTCTTCAGCTCCTGCGCAAGCTGCACGTCCTCAAACCCGTTTATCTCATCAAACATCCCGGCTTCATAGAACAGCGTCCGTTCGATAAACAGCCCCTGATCGTCCAGAATGATCCCCTGCTTTGCTCTCCGGTTCAGCTGATGCTCGTGAATCCGGAACAAGATCCCGCGGCTTCGGAATCGGAGACCGAAGAAACCCGCGCGATTCTCCCGAAGTACGTCCAGAATTTCCGCTACCGTATCATCCGGCAGCGACGCATCGATATTCGGGAAAAAGTAGATATCGCCATTGGCGGCCTCCACGCCGGCATTCAGCTGCACACCCCGGCCCTTCGCAGCCCGGACGGCCCGGAAGCCGTAGCGCTTCTCCGCGACCTCCCGAAGCACCGACCAGGTGCCGTCTGTGCTTCCACCATCGACGAACACAACCTCACACCGGCCATCCAGCTTCTCCATCTCGTGGAGAAAAGGATTGATCATCGCCACCTGGTTGAACACCGGTACAATGACAGAAATCACATGATGATCCTTCAGAAATTCCGCCGAATGCCCGTCCGCCTGATCTCGGAACAGAAGAAGATCCGAGATCGTCCGGAGATTCATCTTCTCATCCAGAAGTACGTACGACTTCCACTTTGGAATCACCTCCAGCACATCCTCCATCGGCGCCTCCGTCTGATCCTCCAGCAGCGCGAAAAGAGGCTGCATCATCCGGTTTCCGCTCCCGTTCCTGGCGCCGACCAGCCAGAACTGTCCGCCTTCCGTCGGGCCCAGCACATAGTCGTTATACTTCAGCTCGTCAAAAGCCCGGTTGAAGTCCTCTTTGCAGATTCCCGGCACATTCATGCCGATCAGCAGGCACCGCTCGCAGCCGTAATCGAAGACATTGAGCATCGCGTGATACATGCGCTCTCCGTCCGTCTCCCCGACCGGCGTGATAAAAGTCGCCGTCGGAAACAGGCCGCTATAGTATTCCTTCTCTGACTCTTTCCCGTTATATACAACAAAAAGATCCGCCAGAGCATTCAAGAGCGTCTCCGCCAGATCCTCCAGCATAGCGGTCTTAAGGCCGCTGCATTCTTCCGCCGTAAGATACGGGACGAGCCCGCCGGCATCCGCGCCGCGCTTTGATTCCGGGTTGATGTATACGATGATTGACTGATTCATTGTGCTCTGTACTAAATCCTTTGATGTTATTCATTAAAAATCCGTGTCCTCGCGGTCACTCCTTAATATTTTAACACAAAAGAATCGATCTGTAACGAATTCCGAAAAAATTATAATCCAGTACAGTATTCCGATCTGCTATGCAGATACCGGCCGAGATAAAAAATCAGACATATCCCGGCCGCCCGGACAGTATTCACATTCCCACCGATATAAACCGAACCTCATTCTTTCTTTATAGATCTAGTTTAAGCTTGACATGGCACGCATGACCAGATCAATATCCTGATTCTCCAGTTCGTGAATTACATGCAGATAAGTCTTCTGCGTGGTCGTCATGCTCGCGTGCCCGAGACGGCGCGCCACGCTGGCGATCGAGACTCCTGCAAAAAGCAGAATGGACGCATGCGTGTGCCGCAGTCCATGAACAGAGATTACCGGAATCCCCGCCTTTCGGCAGTGCCTAGCCAGAATATCATTCACCGTTGAGTTGTAGACGGCAGCCGTCTTATCCCGGATAAAAACCGGCTCATTTTCCGGCAGATCTTTGATCAGCTCTGAAAACTGCACGACGATCTGCCAGTCAATCTGGATTTTCCGGACAGAAGACTTGTTTTTCGTCGGCGTGAACCCCGTCCCTTCTTTATAGTCCCAGGTCTTGTCGATGTTCAGAAGCTGATGTGAAAAATCGAAGTCCGCTGGGGTAAGGCCGAGCGCCTCTGAAAAACGCATTCCTGTTTTTGCGACAAGCAGAATGAACCAGTCCCAGTTGATCGTGTCGCCCAGATCCAGATGATTCAGCAGCGTGTGCAGCTCGAACTGATTCAGATATTTGATTTTTTTCTGCCTCGGGGTTTTGCCTTTGATGATGACCTTCCGGGTCGGATCGTGTTCGATCATGCCGTCGTCCACCGCATCGAGTACGGCGCCTTTGATCTGATGATGAAAGTCCATCGTCGTCTGCCGCTCGTGGCACTCGGCATAATCATTGATCATCTGCTGATAGACGATCCGCGTCATGTCGCACATTCTCACCTCTGGAACCAGTTTTTTCAGCCAGCTCAGCGACATTTCGTATTTCCTGAGTGTGACTGGCCGGATCGCCCCTTCCTTATAGACTTTCACCCACTGCTCGTAATAATCACAGAACAGCTGTGTATTTTGGTTGTTTTCCGTCATATCGTTTCCTCCGTATGGTACGGTTTATAACGATGGGATGCAGGGCCGGAACACGGCCCTGCGGATGATCCCCTGACGGAACGGCTTATATGAATGGAATGAAGTTTCTGCAGGCCCGTACGGGCCCGCATATGGACTTGGTAAAAAGCTTATGCTAATGATGTTTCTGCACGCCCAGACAGGTCCGTTTCACATCCGGGTCTTGCAGTCGGCTGCCTGTTATTTCGCGTCTTTCTTCTCTTCTGAAGTGACCTCTGACGCGCCTCCGGACAGTATGAAATCGGTCAGGAAGGAGTCCACCCGGTTGTTCACCCGGAACATCGGAAGCTTCTTCCCTTCCCGCTTCATGAAATAGGTCTGTGCCTGCTCTTTTACGACGGTTTTCTTCAGCGCGTCAAACCGCCCGTATTCGTTCAGGTTGTCTCTGGTTACGTTTGCGTCCATCATTTTGCGGAGCAGATCTTCCGAGCAGCCCAGTGATTCGGAGATCCGGTGCACCTGATCGTTCTGTGCACGGGATGCGTATTCCGCAACATATTCACGGAAAGTCTTCCCCGGTTCCAGATCCGCGTCTCCGGTCTGCACATCATGCAGGAACTGGTTCGCGAAATGCTGATCTTCCTGCGAGAGGAAGGCAAACGACTTGTGCAGATCCTCCAGCGTTTCTTCCCGCTCCTCATCCGAGACATTCGGCTGATCCAGCTGCTTCAGCCACTTGGTGAAGCGGAGATTCATGTAATCGTTATCGATCTTTCCAGTGTTCAGCTCGCTCAGATACGGATCGATTTCAAAAGGGATATCACCGTCGCCTCCCGGCCCGTCACCCGGTCTCAGCTCGTGGTACCGCTGCAGCAGTGTGTCATAATCCATCTCGGTCGGAATCACGTCAACGGTTACCGCAGTTTCTTTCTCGATCTCCGGATCGTAGCTTTTGATTTCGTAGCTTCGTTTTTCCCACTGGAATCCCTGAATCTGCGCGGCCTGAAGATAAGTGCAGAAGTCACGGAAGAGTCTTGAGAACTTGGCTTTCTCTGCCGTTTCCTCCGGAAGGCGCTCGAAATTCTGAATGCCCGCCTGCCGGAACACCGACTGGATATCCTGGAACTGCTGGTTCATATGTGTGATATTATCCGCCAGATGGTCCGCAAACAGACCTCTCGGACGATCTCCGGAGTACAGCTTAACCGCATCTTCGATGTTCTTCTGCATCGTATGCGGATAGCGGTAATAGCGGATCGAGCCGAACGGTTTCTCATTGATATTGAAAAGCCGGTTCGTTCTCGAAAACGCCTGAATCAGATGCTCATATGTCAGCACTTTATCCAGATACAGGGTATTGATCCACTTTGAATCAAACCCGGTCAGCATCTGATTGACGACAATCAGCAGATCCAGCTGCTGATCCTCCTTCATATGCGCATACGGACGTTTATGAGAGAGCCTCGAAGAGACATCCTTCTTGAATACCGCGTACGATCCGATGCTGAAGTTCTGCTCGAACATGTCATTGTAATCCTGAAGCATCTCCTTCAGGCCGTCTTCCTTCGCAAGGGACCGCTCCGCATTCTGATTATCGACGGTCGGATCAAAAAGACAAGTCACCTTCAGATCCGGAGCTTTCCGCCTGAATTTACTGTAGTACCGGATCGCTTCCGGAATGCTGCTAGTGGCAAAGATCGCATGGAATTTCCTAGACCGGCTCATGACCGGCCAGTTATATATGATATCTTCCACCACCGCATCCTGATATTCATCCGTCTCATACTGGCCCCTCGGAAAGCAGTCTTCGACGCCCTTCTGGTACTTGCCATGATCATCCACTCTGCCGACCATCGGAACGTCATTCAGCCAGTGGTAATAGACCCCGGCCTTCTCCGGATCCGAGAGAGCGTCTTCAATACCGGATGCTTTGCAATTCTGCAGCGCGACGATGTTCCGCACATCCCGGTCGCGGTACACCATCACCATAGTCGGATCGAACCCCAGTACGTTCTTGTCCCGGATACCGTCGGCGATGCTGTAACGGTGCAGTTCGTCTCCGAAAATATCCGTGGTCGTATTCAGCACCTTTTCATTTTCATGGAATACCGGTGTTCCGGTAAATCCGAAAAACATCGCGTTCGGAAAAGTCCGCTTGATTGCCGACAGCATTTCTCCAAACGTCGAACGGTGGCACTCGTCAATGATGAACACAATGTGCTTGGAACGAATTTCTTCCAGATCTTTTTCACGCATGCGGCCCTCCGCATCCTCCCGGATCCTGCTCATCTTCTGGATGGATGAGACAATCAGCGTGTCCTTCGGCTCGGAGCTGGTCAGTTTGCCGATCAGAGAAACCGTGTCTTCGGTCTCCTGCACATCATCGGCATTGTCCGCAAACGCCCGGTATTCTTTCAGCGACTGCACGCCGAGCTCGATCCGGTCCATCAGAAAAACCACCTTGTTCCTTCTGTCGGAAGAGTTGGCGATCAACTGCGCGGATTTAAAGGATGTCATTGTTTTTCCCGAACCGGTCGTGTGCCAGATATAGCCGCCCAGCTGCTTTTTGTCATTCCAGTCTTTCTTCGCCACCTTGTCCGCGATTTTGTTCGCCGCGTAATACTGGTAGCTCCGCATGACCTTCAGAACGCTGTCGGCATTATCCGCAACGGTATAGAACCCGATCAGCTGATGCGCCATCGGAATGCTGAGCAGCGTCGACGCAATCACCCGCCAGTCATTGATCGGTTCATTGTTGAAATCCGCCCAGTGGAAAAAGAAGTCGGAATTGAACTTCCCGTCCGGCCCCGGATTTGCAAAATACAGGGTTTCTTCCGGATTCATGGCCACAAACACCTGAACCAGAGAAAACAGACCGGTGAAAACCTGTTCTTTCGCGTATTTCTGAATCTGATTGCAGGCCTCCGACACCGGAACGCCGCTCTTTTTCAGTTCAAGATGAAAAACCGGCATGCCGTTAATCAGCAGCATCAGATCTCCGCGCCGGTCTTGCAGGACCTTCTCATGCCTTGGAAACAGCGGCTGCTGTACGATCTGGTACCGGCTCTGTCCGGCGGCGATTTCATCGCGGTCGTAAATCTTCAGGCTGACTTCTTTTCCATAATGCAGGGTATCCGCCGGATTCTTTCTGGTAATGGATACGGTCTTTCCGTTAATGAACCCGTTCAGCGCCAGCGGCGAACGAAGGTCACGGATCTGCTCCAGGAGTTCCTGCATTTCCTCCGGGATCAGCGGCTGATGATTCAGCCGGTCAATCGACTGGTTGTTCTCATACAAAATATCCGCCCAATTCTTAATCAGATCCTCCTCCGTCGGATACCGGAGCACCTGCCGCTCCCAGCCATTATTCTGCAGCGCTTCAATCAGCGCATCCTCAAAATCCGTTTCCCTGTTAAAACCAATTGCCATTCATAACTCCCTTAAAATTCACCGCTGAAATAATCAGAATCAATACGCTTCAGTTCATAAGTCACTTCGACTGAAACACCCAGATCGTGTTTGATCATCAGTTTCGTCAGTTGCGTTCCATCAATCAGGACGATTCTGGATCCTAACAGGTTATCTGCAAATTCTCTGGCTCTTTTGCTGAATGAAGCAGTTGTAATAAACAGACCTTTTGATGCCTGCTGTCCCTGCAGGGCGCCTGCGAATTTCTGAATTTCCGGGCGATCTACAGTACGCTCCGGTGCCCACTGTTTCGCTTGTATGTATATATAGCTGAACCCAAGCTGATCTTCTTTAATCAGACCGTCAATTCCACCATCATTTGTGGCTGTCGTTACATTCCCCGCATCATCTACGCCATCACCGTAACCCATTTTCAGCAGCAGCTGAACTACAAGTTTCTCAAAGTCCGTGGGGGAGAGCTTCATGATTTCTTCCATCAGATCATCACTAAGAGATTCATTTATTACATTCAGCGCATCCTCCAGGATTTCTTTTGGTGACTTGCTTTCCGAGGATTCCTGCTGAACATTTTTCACCGAGCTGTGGTTCTGAAATTCTCTAAAGCTTGGAAACTGCATCAGGTATTCTACATCAATCTGATCCAAGTCCTTCAAAGCATCCCTGCCGGAAGCCGTAAGCTGAAACTGTGCTCTGGCGGGGCTTTCAATCAGTCCGGCTTTCTTCAAATACGTTCTGCACCAACTGATGCGATTTTCAAAAAACGTCTGCCTACCACTTGGTAATAATGCTGTGCTATCCTCTTCGCTGAGTTGTATATCTTCAGCTACAGAATTTTTGATTTCTTTCAATGAATGAATGTTTCCATCTCCGATCGCCTTCAGAAACGGTCCGAATAATTCATTATATTTCGGTACGGCCATTTTATCCTCCCAAGTTCGTGCTATTACTTGTTTACATCGTCACTATGTCTATTCTAACATATCAAAAAATTCTGAAAAGACCCCTTTCCGCTCCATAATCTGCTTTCGTTGATGAAGAGTAATGAGGTTCTCAATGCTTTTAAAGTACTGTCCAATTTTTATCTGCTCAATCAAAGATGGATATTTTAATTTAATCTGTGAAAGGTCTTCGTTATGTAGGTGCACCACTGATTTTCCCTGAGCCCGTTTTCTCATATCCGAATGTGGCTCTCCATTTGAAATGCTGAGTGCCAGAAATATAGGATCAATATTTTGACTTAAGTGAACAACATTCAAGTCCCCACCAATCAAAATTCCAGGTTTTTCAACTACCGATGCGATGGAAATATCCTCTGCAGTTTCTCCGGAAGCAGGAACGATTACTTCTCCGCCTTCACTATACACTGAGTCACCTTTCACATCTACGAATGTATCTACGTTCTTGATGATGGTTTCATATTTTGTGTAGAGCCGTCCGTAAAGAATTATCGGAGTACCTTTTTCCTTCAAGTCCGACTTAGAATAACCTGAGCCTTTTGAGAACGTAGCAAGTTCTCCCAACTTACGCTGTTCCCAAGCTATCATCTTCTAAAAAAAAGCATACATCCGCACCATCGCTGATGAAGGGTAATGAGTCTATTTAAAGTATGTATATAATCTGCAATTTGTTTCTGCTCGTTCCGATTTGGTATCATTATCGGAATCGAAGTATAA
>Ga0256406_1001657_pt1 | contig 35007 bp, 34 predicted proteins | sample RumenRJG_03DNA_FD_185986 | JGI IMG/M metagenome (GOLD analysis project Ga0256406, IMG submission 185986) | Bovine rumen microbial communities from Lethbridge, Alberta, Canada - RJG_03 | ecosystem: Host-associated > Mammals > Digestive system > Stomach > Rumen | place: Canada: Alberta | collected...
ATGATAATGCGAATGATTCTCCATAATCTGCAATTGAATATATAGTATTTATAATAATTGACCATATAAATAATTTCTTAGCTACTACTTTTAATAATTCTTTCATCTATCTTTCTCCACTTTGTCTTATATACCAATCATCTATTTCTTTTTCTTTGTTATTTTGCTTTATTTATATATTTCTGTTGCTCTAACTAGAATATTTTGGCCTTTATAAAATTTTCTTTTACATTAATATTAATATATTGAATTTTCTTTATACAAAAAACATTCTTTATCATGTGAATAAATAACACCTATTGCCTGTAAATAGGAATATATGATTGTGCTTCCTACAAATTTCATTCCTCTTTTTTGTAAGTCTTTTGACAACGTATCTGATAGTTGATTTGTTGTTTTATCTATTTCATAAATTATTTTATCATTCGTAAATGTTTTTAAATAGTTATAAAATGTGCCATATTCATTTTGAATTTTCTTAAAAATTTTACTGTTGTTTATAGTAGCATTAATTTTTAGCTTGTTTCTTATGATCTTTTTATTTTTTAATAACTCTTGTATTTTCGCATTATCATAATTGCTTATCTCAGCAATCATTGTATATTGCTATTCATTTTTATTTAACACCTCATCTAAATAATAAAATCGAGTTTTAAAATTTTTGACATCTTTCGAAGTTTTATAGATCTAATTAATTGATTTTTAGTAATCTAGACTATTTACGTTATTTAAGAAGTCAAAGATATTCATTGTTATTATTCCATTATCATCTCTCCAAGTTTTTATGTTGTCCATTGTTATTATAATTTTTTTAAATGAGTCATTAATTTTCAGAAATGGCCTTATTTCTTGTTCTCTTTTATTAGCATCTGGTAGACTATATGCAGATTGTATATAATATTTGTTGTTGCCTTTATTAGCAATAAAATCTACTTCTAGTTGTTTGAAATAATCTTTTCCTTCATTTTTTCCTTTATCCTCTATATTTCCAATATCAACGTTATATCCTCTGCGTCTTAGCTCTAAGTAAATGATATTTTCCATAATATGTGTTTCTTCTTGTTGCCTAAAATTTATAATTGAATTGCGAATTCCAATATCACAAAAATAATATTTTACTGGAGTACTTATATATTTTCTTCCTTTTATATCATATCTATTTGCTTTTTCAATAATAAACGCTTCTTCAAGAAATTTCAAATAGTTTGCAATTGTTGTTGGTGCAATATCAATTTTAGCAACGCTTTTAAATGTATTAGAAATTTTATTAGGATTTGTTAAAGAGCCAATACTTGAAGAAATTATCTCTAGAAGAGTCGTTAAAATATTTTCATCATTTTTTATATTGTTTCTTTCAATGACATCATTAATGTATACATTCTGTGTTTGTTCTTTTAAATATTTCATTTTTCTTTCATCTGTATTCATTGTAGTTTTTATTATTGGCAATCCACCATAAGTTGAATATTCTTGCCAGTTTTTCAAATCATTATTTTCAATATTAAATTCGGAAAAACTTAGTGGATAAATTCTGATTTCTTCTCCACGTCCTCTAAATTCCGTTACAATATCTGTTGATAAAAATTTTGAATTACTTCCGGTTACATAAATATCGACATTATTTATTCTTAATAATCCATTTAATACAGTTTCAAATCCATCTACCAATTGAATTTCATCTAATAGAATATAATATAATTTATCATCTTTAATTTGATTTCTAATATATTCTCCCAGTTTTTTATGATTTAAAAGATCTTCATTTTTGTCGTCATCTAATCCAATTTTTATAATATGACTTTCATCAATATTATTTTTTAGTAAATATTCATAAAATATTTTATTTAATAAATATGATTTTCCGGATCTTCTGATCCCCGTGATTATTTTTATTAAACCATCTTCTTTAGCATCAGTTAATTTTTTTAAATAATAATCTCTATTTATTTCCAATTCGACTCACCTCTATTGATATTATATACTAATTTTAAAAAATTACAACGTTTCTATCTAAAAAAAACTCCGAAAGTGGATTTTTTTTTAGATAAGATTTAGTTCAAAACATATTTATCGTATTTTTTTGTATATTCTTCTCTAAATGGGAATACTCGCTGTCCAAGTTTTATCGGAAAATATTTATTATTAATTATAAAGCTATGTATTTTATTTTTTTCAGCTTTAAACCTTATAAATAACCTCTAACAGGACTGCCTGCTGCTTGAACAATTAATATTAAGTCATCTTCGTATAAAATAAAATTTTTTCTTTATTATTATTATCTCCAGTCCTTACAATATTACAAAATACACATTCTTTCATTTATTTATCCTCTTTTCACAATATGTGTTAACCCTTTAAGATATTCTTTATTTATTAACATGTCTCTAATATTAGTAGGTCTTAAATCTATGTCTTTTAGTTCTTCTGAGGTAACCCACTTAAATTCTAATAATTTTTCTTCACCTTTGTCATTTTCTATTCTTTCGTAGTCTTTTATTTGTAATTGTTGTTTAGGTTTTATTATATAATAAAATTCAATTCCATGACATTTTTTATTATCTCTTGTCCAAAAATTTTCTTGTATTGCAAATAAGTTCGTTTCTTGAACGTCACAACCAATTTCTTCTTTTATCTCACGAATAACAGCTTGCTTTGAATCTTCTCCAATTTCAATATGTCCTCCAGGTATATGATAATAAGAAGTTTTATTTACTCTCATAATTAAAAATTTATTTTCTTGTCTAATAATTCCACAAGTTCTCCCATGAAATTCTTCTTTTTCTGTTTTAATTTTTAAATCCATGATATTACTTCCCTTCTAATTTATAATTATTTTAAATAAATTTATTAATTCTTTCAATAATATCTTTATCAGTAATAGTGTAAAATAATTGAGGATTCTTTCTTCCGTATACTCCAATTTCATATTTTTCTATTAGGCATCACTGTAAACAAAAAAAAAATTCCAATCAAAAATCTGTATCTCATTCAACTTTATCGTATTTTTCTGTATATTCTTCTCTAAATGCGAATACTCCCTGTCCAAGTTTTATCGGAAAATATTTATTATTAATTATAAAACTATGTATTTTATTGTTTTCATCTTTAAGCCTTATTAAATAAATTGTTCAAAATTCAATTCTTCAATTTTTTCTTTTTTTACTTTGAAACTTTCAGTTGTAGATGATTCAAATATATTTCTATTTAAAACATAATCAATCCATTTTTCTGCAGCACTTTTTATTAAACCTATTTCTGTTTTCTTCAGTTCATCATCATTTTTGTAATACTCATTAAGAAATATTTTTATTCCTTCAAAATTTGTTTGCTTTGTTTTAGAAAAATATAAATTTGCAATTAAAATTGCTATATCAATTATTGTTTCACCATATTTTGCATCATCAAAATCTATAAATCCAATTTTTTGAGTATTTTTATTATAAAATATATTTCCCTTCGTTAAATCAAAATGTAAAATTGATTTTCTTAAGTTACTTTCAAAAAAATTTACCCTTTTTAGTTTAATATTATCCAAGTTAGTACATTCATCATGAAATCTTCTTAACTCATCTGCTAATTTTATTGATATGTCACTTGATATAGGAGTTAATTTTTTAAGAGGTTCTCCTTCTAAAAAAGAATATATCATATAAAATTTATTATTTACTTTAGTATATTTCTTTTTCCCCTTATTCTCTAAAACAAGAGGAACATAAAAATTCTTTTTATTTAATTCATCTAATAAATTTCCCATAACTCTAGAATGTAACTCATCGTTATAAATTTTTAATATATACTTTCCTTGCTTTGCATTTATATTGTAAACATTTCCATCAGTTGATTCTATATTTTTTATTATTTCAACATCTGTTAAATTATAATTATTCTCTAAAATTTTTTTCATATTTTATTATATTCCTTTTTTTAATATATCTTTGTTTGTCTTATAATATGAGGTATATTATAATTTCCTGCAAATTTTGAGTTATCCAATAATTTTCAGCCACTTGTTTAAATCCTTTTGCTTCTTAAATGTAATTATCTTATTCTTTGGGATTTTTTCTAACATTTTAACAACATCTGGTCTTTTCTTTTTATTATATGTTAAAACATATTTATAAAATTTTAGATTAAATCTCTCTTTGCATCCTGGCAATTCTTCCTTTTCTTTGTTATGATTTTGAATGCATCTTTTTAATACGCCTTTTAATTGTGTAAAAGTGGAATAATCTAACCAAATTATTAAATCAGCATTTTCTAGTCTTTTCATTAAGGTTTTATTATAATTTCCATCAATGATCCATTTGTTTTCATATGCCTTCTCTTCAATTATTTTATCTCTTTCAGTTTTATCAATTTCAACCCAATTGTCTTTGTAATTTATTGCATCTAGATGAACAGCAGGAATATCTAATTTTTTTGATAAAATATTTGCCAATGTGCTTTTTCCGCTTCCAGAACCTCCAATTATGGAAATCCTTGATACATTTTTAAAAACATCTTTTTTAAAGTTCATATTTACACCCCTTATAAATAATTTAGCATAATTCTAATTCCAATTATTCCATATTGCCTTTGCTTTTCCAAAGTATAAAATTTATTAAGTGTAGATAGTAGTTCTTGTTTCGTCATTGATTTATCAGCCAAAATGTCAATATTAAAATCTTTAAATAAATCTGCAAAAGAAGCATATCTTAATAAACCAATTACTTTTGCCTCTATCATTTCCGTTAATTCAGGTTCTTTTCTGAAAATTATAGTATCACCTATATTTATTTTTTGTCTTTTTTCATCATATAGTCTTAATTCAATTCTTTTTGTCCCATATTTAACATAATTAAAAAAATTTGGTTGCAATTTTAATTCGTGTTCCATTTTGCCACCTCAACTTTATTTTATTTTTCTTTATTTATTATATGTACTGGATGTTTTTCTTCTTTTAAGATTTTATTTACAGCTGTAGGAAGAATATTATATTTACTTAAGTCTTTTAAATCAATCCAAATATATTCTATATCATCTTCACCTTCAATATTTTTTAAAGTATAATTTATTTCCTTATCTTTATCATCAGCAAATTCGCATTTATGTACAAACATGTACTCATGAAATTTTTTGCCATCCATTTCAAAGAAGTTTTCAATTGTTGCAAGATATTCTTTTACTTCAACTGCCATTCCAAGTTCTTCTTCAATTTCTCTTTTAATTGTAGTAGCTGAATCCTCTCCAATTTTAACTCTTCCGCCAATTAAAACATAGTGCTTATCAATCTTGTTGTGATGAATAAGAATTTTTCCATCATGAATTATTACTGCTGTTGCCCTCACGTTTAATACGTAATCTCCTACATTTAAAGTCAAATCTGTTTTCTCTGTCATAATAAATCCTCCTTTTATTCATATTTTATGATTATATCAACTTATTCCCTATAACTGAATTCTAATTCCATTTAATTATTTTTGTTTTAACTCTTTCTTTAGAAAATCCATTTCCTTATAAAAGTCGTCTTTTTCCCATTGAGTAAATGTGAAATCCGTATTATTTTTCTCTTCTTGTTCTTTTAATTCATCTATTGTAAAGTATTTTACCTCTGCTACCTCTTCTTTTTGTATCTTGTATTCATCTATTTTATAATTTACTTTAAAAATATAATCATAGCAAAACCTTTTGCCTTTCGTGTCTTTAAATATATCTATACATTTTATTTGGCTGTCTTCAATATCAATTCCAAGCTCCTCTTTAACCTCTCTTTTTATTGCTTGTTCAGGAGTTTCTCCTGCATCAACTTGTCCTCCTGTTTTGGCCCATTTATTTGGATTTCTTTTCATGTTTGGTGTTCTTTTTTGCATAAGTACTTTTCCTTCATCGTTTAAAACCCAACATGAAACTGTCCTTTTCCACAATCCTTTATCAAAGGCCTCAAATCTTTCAACAATATGTCCTGTTGGTTTGTTATCTTTATTGTAACCGTCTATTAGTTCCATTATCTCTCCTCTAATTTTTTTAATAAAATACTTTCAATACTATCAACATTATAAGAGCTCCATTTATTTACCATCATTTGTCATATCTACATTTCCACTCTATTTTTGCCTGTTCTTTCTTTATATTGTAAATCATCCATAAGACATCTTTCATTTCATGATTTAGTTATCATTATCATCATCATCGTCGTCATAATAATAGTCATCATCTTCTAGTGGTTCATCTTCTTCAAAATTCCAAGGCTCGTATTCTCCGTTTTCTAACTAAATCCTTTTGCCAATCCTCTAAGCCATAGTCATTCATTTTCTTTTCAAGTTTTTTATCATACTTATAATCTTTTTTTCTTGTTGATAGAAAATTATCGACTTTTTCAGACTTCAAATTTATTTTTCCTAGATTTTTGTTAACAGAGTTACTACCTTCATTCTTTTTAATTCCATTCTTTTCGTTACTTTTCATATATATATTTATAATACATATAACTATTCCCAAAATCAAAATTATTAAGAATATAACTCTCCTTTTTATTAACAAATATACTAATGCAGCCAAAACCAGTATAATAAAAATTAGAACGCCTAAAGCATCATCCGTATCTTTTTTCTTAGCCATTACCATTACCTCCGCCATTAAAATCCTATTTTAATGAGTAATTTATCTTATTATCTTATTATTTTATGATTTTTTCTATTATGTTTTCTATGAGATATTTTTACATTTTTTGATTTTGATTATTTTTATTTGGAAGTGATTTTACCATTAAATCAAAATCACTTTGTAATTCTTTCATTTCTCTATCTCTATATATTTTAAATTCTTTTTCTGCTTTTTTCATTGCTTCCTCATGTGATATTTTTCCATTACCCTCAAGTAATTTTCTTCTATTCATTAAAATTTCATTATCAAGTTCCTTTACCCAATCATTCATAGTCATTTTTCTTTGCTCTAGTGCTTGTAATTCTGCATAGTCTAAGAATTGAGAAACTAATAAATTTAACCTTTGTAGTTCTTTTTCTGTTAAATAATTTTTTGCAATTTTTACATCATCTTCTGTAACATAATTTCCCTTAAAATTAGTCATCCCTACGTAAGGTTTTTGGTTATCAACTCTATCATATATAAGCTCTGAAGCAGTATGTTCATGAACAGCATAATGCAATTTATTTTGTACTGTAGCAAAAAATTTTTTTGTTGTTTCACTCCTTGGATCGTAATCAATGCTTGTTGCATAAATATCCGTTACCTGCTGATAAAAGTTCCTTTCACTTGAACGAATGTCTCTAATTCTTTGTAGCAATTCTCTAAAATATCTATTTCCACCATTTTTTAGTCTTTCATCATCCATTGTAAAGCCTTTTTGTATGTACTCATGAAGTCTTTTAGTTGCCCATATTCTAAATCTTATTGCTACATCTGATTGAACTCTATATCCTAATGATATTACCATGTCTAAATTATAATAATCTAAATTTCTAGAGACTTTTCTATTCCCTTCATTTTGAACTGTCAAGATATTCTTTACAGTTGAATTTTCTGGTAGTTCTTTATCTTTATAAATAGCTTTAATGTGCTGACTTATATTTTGTTTCGTTGTTTCATAAATTTCTGCAATTTGATTTTGTGTAAGCCATACATCTTCATCTGCAAAAGTGACATTAATTTTTGTTATACCATTTTTATCCTCATATATCAAAACCTCGTTATTATTGTCTGCCATAAAAGCCCTCCTTATCAATCAATTCTTCAATATTGCTATCTGATGACTAAAATCAATTAATTTTACCTTTTACCCATTATAACATTTTTTAATTCTTCTATTATTTTTTCACTGCTAATTCCAAGGGTATCAAGCAATTCTTCAGGTTCATATTTTTCATAAAACGTTTTCTCTAATCCATAGTTTAAAACTTTAATATTATCTTTTCCATAAAAACTTGCTATTTGTTCTCCAAGTCCTCCTACTAAAATTCCATCCTCAAGAGTAATAATTATTTTATGATTTTCTTTTAATGAATTAAGTAAATCTACGTCAATATCTGAAGCAAATCTTGGGTTTATTAAAGTTGGTTTAAATTTTAATTCATTTTCTATTTGTTTTGCAATTTTTTCTCCTCTTTGATAAAAATCTCCTAATGCAATAATTGCAACTTTCTCACCTTTTTGCTCTACTTTAAATTTAATCTCGCTATAATCAAAATCAGCTTTTCTTCCATCATCAATAACACCATTCATAGGCATTAAAATTACAGTTGGATGTTTTGATTTGTCTATTGAAAAGTCAAGCATTTTAATATATTCGTCCTTATTCGTTGGAGCTAAAATCCTTACGTTTGGAATAGTACTAAAAGCTGATTTAATATAAATTCCCAGATGTGTTGCATCTGTCACTCTGTATATTGATGAAGAATTCATTATTACAGTTATAGGATTATCATTTAGTGCAACATCTTGACTCATTTGATCATAAGCTCTTTGGAAAAAAGTTGCATTTGAAATTACCACTGGTTTTCCGCCATTTTTGGCTATGCCAGAAGCCATACCAATAGCTTGTTCTTCTGCAATTCCAACATCAGAATATTGTCTGCCCATTTCTTCTCTAATTTCTTTCTTTAAACCAGCACTTCTTGGCATAGCAGGTGTAATTACAATAACTCTTTTATCATTTTTTGTTTTCTCTAAAAGGTATTTTGATGTAATATTATTGTAATTTTCATTGTTTCCAGAACTAATTATAGGATTACCTGTTTCTTTATTAAAAGGATTTGTCCAATGCCATTGTTCTTTATTTTCTTCTGCTAAATTATACCCCTTTCCTTTAACTGTATGAATATGAACTACTATGGGATGGTCTATATCCTTAACTTTTTTTAATGCCATAATTAATTTATGAACGTCATTTCCGTCATCAACATACATATAATCTAGTCCAATGTCTTTAAAATAATTTCTGTTAGATTTTCCTTGAGTTTTCCTTAATTCTGCTAAATTCTTGTAAATTCCTCCATGAACTTCGGCTATAGATTGCTCATTGTCATTTACAATAATAATTAAATTTGATTTTAATTCAGAACCTGCATAATTTAAAGCTTCCATTGCCTCTCCACCTGAAAGTGAACCATCTCCAATTATTGCAATAATATTTTCATGATTTCCACTTAAATCTCTTCCAATTGCTAATCCTGTTGCCAAAGAAATTGATGTTGAAGTATGTCCCACATGGAAAAAATCATGAACACTTTCATCTGGATTTGTGTATCCTGAATCTTTATCAAATTGAGATTCATCTGTATACATAAGTCTTCTTCCAGTCAACATTTTATGTGTATAGCTCTGATGTGATATGTCAAAAACAAATTTATCAACTGGTGAATTAAATACATAATGCAATGCAATTTCTAACTCAACCGCACCAAAATTTGATGCCAAATGGCCTCCATGTTTTGTTATTCTATTAAATAATGCATCTCTTATATCTGAAGCTAATTTATCTAATTCTCTTTCATTTAGTTTTTTTACATCTTCTGGTCCATTAATTTTATCAAGAATTTCGTACATAATTATTTCTCCTAGTATATAAATTATAATACAACATTCATAGAAAAACAATAATATAATAAAATGAAATTACAACAAAAGTTACTGGTTAATGGTTCATTGCATGATGTTTATTAAACGAGTAAGGGCGCGTAGCGAACAACGAGCGTAAGCGATTAGTTTATTTACAATAAAAAACACACATAATATGAAAATTATTATCTGTGTTTTTTATACTATTATTTAATTTATCTTATTGGTGTTATTGCTTTTCTCATTCTTTAAAGTGCGTTATTATTTTATTCACTTTTAGTATTATTCAATATTTTAGTGTTATTACTTAATTCATTCTTAGTATTATTCGATGTTTTAGCATTATTATTGTTCTAAATATTCTTTTAATACAGTGCTATTATTTTTTTCATTTTTTGATGAATATAATAGCACACATGGTTTTGAATTAATCATACTTATTAATTCATTTACTTTTTGAGCGTTAGCATTAAGTTCTTTTATATATTCAATTTTAAAATTTTCATAATCTCCTGTTTGGTGATATTTTTTTATAAGTTCTTTTGAAGGAGCAATTTCTTTTAACCAAAAATCAATCTTGTCTTTGGTAATCCCTCTAGGCCACATTCTATCAATTAGAATTCTGTATTCATTTCCATTGTAATTATATATTCTCTCAAATTTAACTTTCATAAATTTCCTCCTATCTTTGTCTAGCAGTAAATTCCTTGATAAAGGTTTCCTTTTTCTAAAGTATTATTTAGCGTGTTCATTACTTTCTTTTTGTGTAACTCCCACATTGGTGCGATTAATTCATCTTTTGGTGGATCCCCAGTAAACCTATGAATTACTATTTCTTTTTTTAAATGAGTAATTATATAAATCAAATTTTCCATATAGTATTCAAAAGAGATTGGTTCATATTTGCTTTGTTCATACATTTGTGCAAGTTTAGTATTTTTTACAATATAAGTTGAGTGTATCTTTATTCCTGAAATCTTATGATTATTTATAAAGTCAACTGTATTAATTATGTCTTGCTTTTTTTCGCCTGGAAGTCCTACCATAATATGTGCAACAACATCAATTTCATATTTATTTAATAATTTTACCGCTTCTTTAAACACTTTTAAATCATAACCTTTATTAATTTTTTCAGAAATTTCATCATTTACAGTTTGTAACCCAAGTTCCACCCATACGTAATATTTCTTACTGTAGCTTTTAATAAGTTTTACCTTTTCCTCATCTAAACAATCAGGTCTTGTTGCTATTGCAAGGCCTACAATTCTTTTGTCACATAATGCTTGATCATATTTTTCTTTTAACTTTTCTATTGCTCCATATGTATTGCTAAAATTTTGAAAATAAACAATAAATTTATTTGCTTTTTCTTTTTTGTATTCTAACTGAGAAAGTATCTGCTCTTTAATTGGCTTTGTGTTGTCTATTCTTTCACCTGATCCTCTTGCATTACAGAAAATACAGCCATTAGCTCCACATGTTCCATCTCTGTTTGGGCAAGTGAAACCACCATCAACACAAATTTTAAGTACTCTTTCTCCAAATTTATTTTTTAAAAAATTATTTAAATAATTGTATCTATAATTCATCTTTATTTCCTATCCCACATAAATATATCATAAAAACGATTTTTGTCAATAAAGTTAGAAAACAGTTTACCTAAATGTAGAAAATAGCTTCCCCGAAATATCAATTATATCTTTTATAGGTATTTCTGTATTGTCTGCCAAACTTAAAATTTGATTATATAAATCTATCTTTTTTACAATTCCTGTTTTGGATATATATGCTCCACCTTCTTTTTTCTTGTCTTTAACAAAATAAGTAATTGATACTTCTGGTTTATTATCTTTTTGTTCAATTATTAATTGTAATTTATCATCTAATATTGCTTTTAATTCATCATCTATATCAAGTTCGTTTTCTGTTTCTCTTGCCGTTTCTTTTACCGCTTCTTCATATCCAGTAAGTGCAGCAAAAGGTGCAAATTGTGCTGACCTTGCATATAAGGACATTTGTGGATGCTTTTTTGATACATGATGTGGCATATTTATTATATCGTCATATTTATGATTATATTCCATTTTTAAATTACTTTCCTTTCCAGTCTTTTTGGGTAATTTTTTCATCATTTTTAAATTATATTATTACTGGTTTTTATAATTTTCTATATTGTGCAAATTAATTCGTAAAGAAACAAAATTTTTAAGCTTTATCCTTTATGTCCTCCAATTTGTGTGTTTCTTTCTATAGTTGTTCCTGCTTTTTCTAAGTTCATTCCTTTTATTATAGAGTTCTTACCGAATTTTTCTTTTATACTGATAACAGCTTTTTGAAGTGCTTTTTCTTCTTTTTCCTTTTGTTTTTCTTTTTCAATCTTACTATAATCTGTAAATAGATTTACTTGCTCATATTTTTTAATATTATTGTAATCATTCTCATCTACAACATTTTCCGCAGATACATTTATTCTTCTTACTAAAAGATTTTTATTTATTATTTTCTCATATAGTTCTAGCACAGCTTTTGTAATAATTTTTGTAGAAGATGTTTTATGATCCAAATTTATTGTACCATGAGAATGTTTAGGAACTTTTCTTCCATAATGATCTAGAGTAATTTCTCCTAAATATCCTTTTAAAATTTCTGGGTCTTTTAAATTTTCAACATCATATCCTATTGTTAGAACTAATTTGCTTGTTATAAGATTTTTGTTTACTAAATCTAATGTTAAAAGTTCTGTCATTTCTTTTACAATTAGTTTTGTATCTTCATAATTATAAGGACAATGCAACACTTGCCCTGAGCTTATACTATTTGTAACAGGTTTATATTCTTTTACACTTTTTATAGTACATGGTTCATATCCCCAGGCATGGTCAATTAAAAGCTCAGCATTTATTCCAAATAAATTATATAATAGTTCTTCATTTGTTACTGATTTTTTGGCTACATCTCCCATTGTAAACATACCATTTTGCTCCAATTTCTTTGCTATTCCATTTCCTACTCTCCAAAAGTCAGTTAACGGCTTATGACTCCATAAAAACTTTCTATATGTTATTTCATCAAGCCCTGCAACCCTTACTCCATATTTATCTGCAGTAATATGTTTTGCAACAATGTCCATTGCAACTTTGCATAAATACATATTTGTTCCAATTCCACCTGTAGCAGTTATTCCTGTTGCATCATATACGTTTTTTATAACTCTTGTAATTAACTCTCTAGGCGTCATATGATATGTCTGCAAATAATTTGTTATGTCTATAAAGACCTCATCTATTGAATAAACATAAATATCTTCCGCCGAAAACCATTTTAAATAAATATTATAAATTGCAGTACTATATTTCATATAATATTTCATTCTAGGTGGTGCAACTATGTATGTAAGTTCTAAATCTTTATTTTTCTTTAAAGCAATATCATCATAAGAAGAACATGTGAAGCGGTGATTAGGGGCTTCCATTTTTCTCATCTTGTTTATCTCATCAACTCTTTGTATTACTTGATACAATCTAGCTCTGCCTGCTATTCCATACTGTTTTAAAGATGGACTTACCGCTAAACATACTGTTTTCTCAGTTCTGCTACTATCTGCTACAACTAAATTTGTGGTTAATGGATTTAATCCTCTTTCCTGACATTCAACAGAGGAATAAAAACTCTTTAAATCAATTGCAATATAAATTTTGTTGTACAATTTTTACTCCTCCTTTAAAACATTTGTTCATATTATATCACAATATTTTGCGTTTGTGAACACTTGTTTGTAAAATATTTTTATTTTTATATGGTGTTTTTTAAAACAAAAAAGACCAATAGCCCTTAGTCTATTGATCTATCTTTATATTGTTTTTTTCAAAATAATTTTGTGCTTTTTCTGATGCAATTATTGTAATAATTCCAGAAATATATCCCATTTCTTGAAGTTCAAGCATTTCATTAAACGTACATTTGAAAATGCTTATGTATTCATCATCATCTAAATTTTGTTCTGCAACTTTTTCACAATCTAGAGCCAAATAACAAGTTGTAACCGCTCTTGAGCAACCTTCATCTTGATAATATTGTGTTAATTTAATAAATTTATCTGATGAATATCCTGTTTCTTCTAATAATTCTCTCTTTGCAGCTGTTTCCGCTTCTTCATTAGCATCACATAAACCTGCTGGAATTTCAACTCCAACCCCACTTTTTAAAAATACTCTTGGTTGAACTACTAAAACTACCTCCTTATCTTTTGTTATTGGAAGTATTGTACAAGAATCTCCATCCAATTTATTTTTTTCTAATCTATCTCTTTGAATAGTTTTCCCATTGTTTAATGTATATTCCGCAGTTAATACTCTTAAAAATCCATTAGGATTATATCTCTCTTTACTGACTTCTTTTATTTTATATTTTTCTATTAGTTTATTTAATTCTTCTAATTTTTCTTTTCTCATTTTTACAATCATTCCTTTCTTGCCTTAATCATTCATATTTATTTCATTCTTGTTGCTATTATTTTATCGTGCTTTATATAAATAACAACTTTATTATTTTATCACAAAAAACAGCCTTATTTCAAGGCAAATACCAAAATTGTAAAATTTATTGGTTACAAGTTAATAGGTTCATTGCATGATGTTTAATGAACGAGTAAGGGCGCGTAGCGAACAACGAGCTTAAGCGAGGCGAATGGACGATAGAACCTTGATTCGCGCAAAAAATCATTGAAATGATTTTTTGTTGCATCAGGATAGCCTCGTCCAACAAGCCAACGAGTTATTAAACATCATGCAATGAACCATTAACCAGTAACTAATTTTACCATTAATTGTAACAATTTATTGAATTTACATAAATATTATGCTATAATAAATATGTAAACTTATAGTTTTATCTTATCTGTTAATAATATGTTTTTATATTTCACAATTTTTATATTGCACATAGGAGGAAACATTTATGTTAGATATTACACAGTACTTTGAAAAAGGTTATGTTGCACCCGACATTGTTAAATTTTTCGAAAAAGATTTAAGGGAACAATCTCAGAATACGATAGATATAGCGCATAGCAATATCTTGCTTAGATATATAAATTTTCTATCAAGAAATGACTTCCTTGATAGTGTTAGTGATGATATGACACAGTTTAGGAAGCAAATTGTAGATAAATATTCCGATATTACTCTTACAATTAGTGGACGTATAAAGTCTATTATACGGGTTGAAGAAAAATTCAATGGTTATATAATTGAATTTTGCTCTAACTATTATCACAAATATAAGACTTTTCCATCAGAGGAAGAAATGTCAAAATATCTACAAAGATTTAGAGATTTAATCGCTTATAGAATTATAGTAAGCGTTCCTGAGCAATGTTTAAAAGGTAGAGATAAAAACAAAATAGAGGTTGATTATGTGTACAAAATTGCTAATAATCTTCCCTCTTTCTTTACTAAACGGGGATATTCCATTGAATATGCATCATCAGTTGTTGGAGTATCTACTACTCGCAAAAGGTCAAAACTTTTGCAAGAGAATAGGATGTACTTTAAAGATTACATTGTTCAGCCAAAGGAAAATGGTTATCAATCTTTACATATTGCATTGATAGACAATCATAGTCACTTTGCTAACATTGAAATCCAGCTAAGGACTTTCGAGATGGATTGTTTTGCAGAGCTTGATGAGAAAGTTAATCATTCAGCATATGAAAGTGCGCAAAATGATACAAGGACAAATAACCATTTGCCTTTAGGAATTTGTGAGTTTTATGATAATGCGGTGCAAAGGTATAATCTTTTGTATAATTACGATTTAACCAAAGCTAGGATTGATCATTTTAAAGCAGTAAGATTACCAAACAATACAGTAATTTTTAATGACCATGCTGGTGTAAAATTTGGTAGAATAATTGACCCAAGAGAATATCTTGCATTACGTGAAAATTAACAGCATATTTTTTAGCAGATGAAACAGCAGTTCGAAATTTGAACTGCTGTTTTTTTTTATTTTTGCATTTTCACAAACCTTAATCTTAATGCATTCGTAACAACAAACAATGAAGACAAACTCATTGCCAAAGAACCAATCATTGGATTAAGTTCTAGTCCAAAACTTTTGTAAAACAATCCGGCGGCTAAAGGTATACATATTGCATTATAGAAAAATGCCCAAAACAGATTTTCTTTCACATTCTTTAACGTTTTTCTGCTTAATTTTATTGCATTAACAACATCTATTAGAGAATCTCTCACCAATATGATGTCAGCAGAATCAATTGCTATATCTGTACCTGAACCTATTGCTATTCCTACATCTGATTTAGCCAATGCTGGGGAATCATTTATTCCATCACCCACAAAAGCAACTTTAGCAACATTTACAGGGTTTCCTTTTTGCAAATTTGATACAATCTGTTCCTTATGCTGTGGTAAAACTTCTGAATACACATTTTTTATTCCAACTTGCTTTGCAATCTCATTTGCAACTACCTTATTATCACCAGTTATCATTACAGTTTTAATTCCTAATGAATTTAATAATGTAATTGCATTTTTTGAGTCATCTTTTATTGTATCTGCTACACCAATTAATCCAATAAGCTCTTTTTCACACGCAATATATAATACAGTTTTTCCTTCAGATAAAAGTTTACTTGCTTTATCTTTGTACTTTTCTGTCTCTATGTTATTTTCTTTCATCAGTTTAATATTTCCAGCATAATATTTTTTTCCATTAATTTCAGCTTCAACGCCCTTGCCTGCAATAGCTAAAAAGTTTTCTACCTCAAAACCTTCCTTTGCTTTTTCCACAACTGCTTTTGCCAAAGGATGTTCAGATGATTTCTCCAAAGAATATGCTATTTTCAAAAAATCTTGTTCGTTAATTTCACTTATTATATCTGTTACTTTTGGTTTTCCTTTCGTTATTGTACCAGTTTTGTCAAAAATAACATATTTAACCTCACCCAAAGTTTGTAGTGCTTCAGCTGTTTTAAATAAAATGCCACTTTCTGCACCTCTCCCTGTTCCAACCATTATTGCAACAGGCGTAGCAAGTCCTAAAGCACATGGGCAAGAAATTACTAAAACTGAAATTGCAAAGTTAAATGCTGTAGACATACTCTCTCCAGCTATTATCCAGCCGAATAATGTAGCAATAGCTATAGTAATTATGATTGGAACAAAATAATATGCAATTTTATCTGCTAAATTTTCAATTGGTGCTTTTGAAACAGATGCCTCTTCTACTAGCTTAACTATTTTAGAAAGTGTTGTCTCAGCCCCAACTTTTGTAGCTTTCATTTTTATATAGCCATTTTCATTTATTGTTCCTGAAATAACCTCATCACCTACATTTTTTTCTACTGGTATGCTCTCTCCTGTAATTGATGATTGGTTTATACTTGTGCTACCTTCAATAACAACTCCATCCACTGGTATTGATGTTCCTGGTTTTATTACTATTATATCATTAACCAAGATTTCTCCTGTTGGAATAACTTCTTCTTTTCCTTCTCTAATAACAATCGAGGTTTTTGGTGCTAAATTTATTAATTTTGTAATTGCGTCACCTGTTTTCCCTTTAGACTTTGCTTCAAAGAATTTTCCAACTGTTATTAGTGTTAATATTGTACCTGCCGAATCAAAGTACAAGTTGCGCATTGATTTATTAACTAAATTTAAATCATTATATCCAAATCCGTAAGCCATTTTAAAAATTGAAATACAACCATATATAAAAGAAGCGGTTGAACCTATTGCAACTAATGCATCCATATTTGGTGCAAATTTTAGCAGGCTTTTAAAACCATTTTTCAGTAAATTTTTATTTGCAATCATAATTGGAACAGTTAGCACAAATTGAACTAATGCAAATATTAAACTATTCTTTATTCCATCAAATGCTGGCATTGATATGTGTAACATTTTATGCATTGCAATAATCATAAGAGGAATCCAAAAAATTAAAGAAATTATTAGTCTTGATTTCATATTTTTTATTGCTAAATCATTGCTCTCTTGAACACGATTTCTCATGGGAGATGATTTGGTAGAAGCGGTGTTACTATGGGTATTATTTGATAAATATACTTCGCGTTCTGAAACTGTAATTTTATCATCACTAGAAGCATTATCTCTAGAATCATTATTGCTAGTAATATTATTATTATTAGGGATATTTTTATTAGAAATGCTATCACTAGAAATGCTAGTGCTAGAAATACTATCACTAGAACCGCTATCGCTAGAAATGTTAGCCCCATAACCCGCATTTTCAATAGCTTGAATAATTTTTTTGCTATCAACTTTATTTTCATCTATATCAACTGTCATGTCATTTGTAAGCAAATTAACATTAACATTTTTTGTACCTTCAAGCTTTTCCACTGCTTTAGTAACATGTGCCTGGCAACTTGCACATGACATTCCTTGAATATCAAAATGCATTTTTTTCATAAAAAATCAGCTCCTCACATTTATTGTAACTTTTTTACTAAATCCATTACTTCATCCATAATTTCATATATCTTTGCAATATCTATCCTCTTCAATCATCACAGGCACTCATATTCATGAGTGCCTGTTCTTTCATTACCTCCTATGATATCCTTTCTTGTGCCGGCGTCTGCCAAATAATCTAAAAATAGTGTTTAATGTAAAAAGAAAACTTTCTTTTACCGCATAGAACCCGAATACAAGATCAACAGCAAGAACAACTAATTTGATAAGCCCATATAAATTGCTGAACCATCTAATAACAGGATCATTGGAATTATAGAAATCATTTTCTCTAATTTCACTGTCCCTTTCAGCCTGCGCTGTCATCTCGTTTGTTTTTATTGGATGCTCTTCATAAAATCTGATATTATCATTAAGAACAAACAATTCCCCTGCAGTTTTGTTGATTTTTACTGAGTTACAAATATAAACTATAAGTCCCAGTATCACCATTACATTTAAAACAAACCGTCTCATTTCTTCCTTCCTCCTATGAAGCAATTGTATTTTTATATGTTAAATCTTAGATTATTAATTTCGTTAATAATTAAGATGGAATTTTTGAAAATTGGATATTAATAAATTGTAATGAATTTTGTAAATATTATTTACATAATTCTATTTTAACATTTTGTATTATTTTTTTCAATAGTTGTTTTACAAATTTTTTTCATCTCTTCTTGCCTTTTTACCTTCTTAGTTGTAGTTTTTATTAGTTCTTCATCAGTTAAAATCATTTTCTGAATATGTTTATATCGTGGAAATGTAGTATTTATTTGCTTTATTTGATTCCAAATTAAATCATATATTTCTTGTTCTTATGATTTAAAATAAAAGCATTTTTGCTCCATCTTTTATTAACCTATTCGTTCCAGATGAATTTTGATTGTTAATGTTTCCAGGAACCGCATATACATTTTTCCCTTGTAGTAGTGCATATTCAGCAGTTATTAAAGCACCACTCTTTTCTGTTGCTTCGACTACTATTATGTCACTACAAAGGCCACTTATTATTCTATTTCTATATGCAAAATTGTCTCTTTGAATTTTATCATTTAAAGAATATTCAGAAATAATTGTCCCGTTTGAACGAATAATCCTCCTTGCTAATTCAGTATTTTCATAAGGGTAAATTTTATTAAGACCTGTTCCTAATACAGCAATAGTTTTTCCATTTGCTAATAAAGCACCTAAATGTGCTGATGAATCTATTCCCTTTGCCAATCCACTTACAATTACATATCCTCTTTTTGCATAAAAGAAAGCTATCAGCTGTGCCATTTTTTTGCCATAAGATGTACAATCTCTTGAACCAATTATTGCAATACACTTATTATTCAAATTTTCTATGTTTCCTAAAGCATAAATGGTTTTTGGTCTATCATCCAAATTTTTCAAAAGTCTTGGATATCTTGTATTAGTTTCTTTAAGTTTAATAATTATATTCAACCACCATCCTATTATTAATTAAATAATTTTCATGTTTCTATTTTTAATTAAATCATTTTCATATATTATTTATAATTTTTATTAAACTATTCCAAACAATTATTTATTGTACCAATTTATGTATTCATTATATATCATTTCAGCAACATGCTCTGGTGCAAGATTAGTTGTATCAATTATTAAATCATAATTTGTCAAATCTTCTTTATGTACACCATACAAATTAAAATATCTTTTATTTTCAAGATTAAATCTTAAAATTATATTTTCTTTTTGTTCTTCTATTGTATTAAAATTTTCTGTTAATTTTCTATTTACATCATAAAATGCTCTTTTTGCTGCCTCATCTGTATCAACCTTTAAATATATTTTAAAAGATTCAGGAACAGCATACCATCCTAATCTAGCATCTATTATAAAATTATCATGATCAATGGAATATAATTTTGCACTATTTTCTATTTGTCTATCTATCTCTGGATGCTTTTCTACATATTTATTAAACTCAGTTACATCCATATTATGGTCTTTAGCTAATTTTCTAAAATACTCTCCATTTTTATATATGGTATAACCCAGTTTTTTTGCCAAAATAGCTGAAACTGTACCTTTCCCACTTGCCAAATCACCTGCAATTGAAATAATGTGTTTCTTTTTTCCCTTCATTTTATTTTCCATTTTATTCTCCATTTTCTTTTTCATTTTTTATTCAATTTATTTTTTAATTTATTATTTAATTTATTTATTTTTTTTATTTATTTCCAGTTTGTTATTCAAAACAGACAATAATAAAAAATTATCTCAAATTATAATAAAAAATTATTTCAAATTATAATAAAAAATTAAAAATGATTACTTTTATAATCATTTTTAATTTACTACGTATTTTTCTACATTATTACTACATTATTCTACATAATCTTTGAAATATTTACAAATTATTTAATAAACAAGTTTTGTAATTTATTTTTATATATATTTATAACCTTATTTTGTGATTGCTTTCCATTCTTCTTCATTATATATTTTTAAGTCTCCACTTTCGATTTCATCAGCAGCAATACTAACAGGCTCAGTATCATCAGTTTCTATTAATGGCTTTGAACCAGCAAAAATTTGTCTTGCTCTCTTTGATGATGCAATAACAAGTCTATATCTATTTTCAGCTTTCTTCAAAAGTTGACTTACAGTAGGTTTTACTAACATATTAAATCCTCCATTCTGTATTTTAACAATAATTTAGTATATCATACTCATTTCTATAATGCTTATTGTAGCACCTTTACAAAAATATGTCAACCATTTTATTATGTCAACACAAATTTCTTATTTTGTTATGTCAATATAAACTCTTTCATTTGGTAAGTACATATCCATGTTGTCTCTTGCCATTTCCTCAATATAATTTGTAGAGTTTACATTATTTAACTGCGAATTTAGTTTATCTTGCTCAGCTTTTGCTGTTTCTATTTCATTAGTATACTGGCTTTTCTCAGCAGCACAGCTATTAAGCATTTTTTGTTGTGATATAAAAATAGAAACTACATAAATAAATAATGCAATCAAAACTATTCTTTTAATTATCTTCTTTATTAATAACTTCATTTTTATTTTCTCTCTTTTATATAATGACTACTCCAATAGGAAAACCTGTATTGTTTTGTCAAAATCTAATAACTCTATTTGTATTTTCTACATTTTTTATCAAAATCCTTCTTTTTTTATCTTATTTTATTTTTATTTTTATGTTTTTTTATTTTTCTATATTATTTTTTATTAATTTGTTTCAGTCTATTTGTGCTTAACTTTGTTTAAAAACTTTAATATTAAATCATTAATTTTTTTGAAGAATTTGATAAAAAAAATATAAATACTTTTTAATATTTTAATAATGTTTTTTAAAATCCAAGTTTCTCCAGTTATTATGTACTTACTGACACTTAAAAAATATATAAGAATTCCAAGTATAATTCCTAATAAAATATAAAACCTTAATTCTCCTTTGCTTACAATTTGTACAACCATAGCAATAATAATAAATGATATAATCACAAAAAGTATGTCCTCAATATTTGTTGCTAGATTTGTGTTTTTAACCGATTTTCTAAATGCTCTAAAAATGTCAAATATAAAGCCCAAAAGAATGCCAACAATAACATATATGAAAAAAGAAAATAATTGATTTTGTATCATATCTTTTTACCTTTTCAATCTAAATATTTTTTCAAAGAAACATAAATTACATTATCATTTAAATATTTTTAAAGTGTCATAATTTACATTATTATTTAAATATTTTTCCAAAGAATCCAGCTGAACCCTTTGATTGTTTTTCACTATAGTTCAAACTATTGATTGTACCATCAATAGCAACTTCAGTTGTATCAAGGCTCAATTTATTTATTCTAAGATCTTCTCCCTTTACTGTTAGCATTCCTAGTTCAGTGTCAACAATAACAATTTGGTCATCAAAACTTAGCACATCATTTACACCTGTTATCGCAAGTTTACCTCTATTTTCTAATACAATATTTTGTATTGTATCTTGTTTTACTTGATTTAAATTTTCAGCGTTCATTAATCTCTCCTATTTTTCTTAACTTTTATTATAAAATATATTCAAGCTGTTTTAATAATATTACAATTAATTAAATGAATTAACTCATTTAATCAATTCATTTAAAACATCATTGCTTATTATTTTGCTAAAGAAAATAGAGATTACATTTGCATGCATTTCGAAATTTAACACATCATTCATTATGTTGCATTTGTTTTTTTCTAATGTTTTATACAAACTAGATAATATTTCTCCATTGTTTGAAATTCCTGTTCCAATAAATGATATTTCAGAGATTTTAGTGAATTCTGCCTTTAATTTTTCATCTTTAAAAATATTTTTAATATCATCTTTAAAGTATTCATTTAGAATAAAAATAACGTTATTTTTACTTTGCATTGATAAATTTTTTATTTTTATGTTTTGCTTATTTATTTTATTTAGTATATTATTTAGTTTTTCACAACTTACATCACTTATCTCTGCTTTAAATAATTTGTCATTTTTTATACACATTTCTAAATTATAATGTTCCATTCCAGTTTCTAAGCCATTATCACTTTTTTCTAGATTAGGTCTTTGTCCTCGAATTGAATTTGAAGTGCCATTTTCTTTTCCATTGTTATCATCCATTTTGTTAGAAATAACTTTTTCTTCAGTTTCATTAAATGTTGAACTTGAAGTATCTGCTCCTTCGTTGTCATTAATTATTGAGCTTGAAATAACTGTTCCTTCATTGTCGTTAAATGTTGACTTTGCAATAATTTTCATATTATACTTATCTGCAAGGCTAATGCTCCTTTCGCAAAGTACCTTTGCACCTTCGCTTGACGCATTTTCCATTTCAGAATAAGATATATGTTTTAACTTTTTAGCATTTTTAATAATATTTGGATCAGCATTATAAACTCCATCAACATCTGAAAAAATATAACATTTTTCAGCATTTAACTTGATAGCTAAAGCAACTGCAGATGTGTCTGAACCGCCTCTTCCTAAAGTTGTAAAATTCTTTTCTTTATCTATTCCTTGAAATCCAGTAACAATAACTATTTTATTGTTTTCAAGTTCCTTCAAAATTCTAGCTGTATCAATATCAATAATCTTAGCTTTTCCAAAGTCTGAATTTGTAAAGATACCTGCTTGCAATGCATTTAATGCAATACTTTTGTATCCCATTCCATTTAATAAAATTGATAATTTAGATGCAGATTCTTGTTCTCCAATTGTAAGCAAAGAATCAATCTCACGTTTATTGTAGCTTAATGTAGCTCTATCAATTAAAAAATTTTCTTTCTCATTTATTATTTGATTTTCTCTTGATATCTTATTAAGTTCTTCTACTTGTTTTATAAGTTCATCTGTCCTTTTTCCCTGTGCAGAAACAACTACTACTACGTCTATTCCAGCTTTTTTTATTTTTAATATTTTATTAGCCACAATTTTCAAATTTTCATTATTAGAAACAGAACTTCCACCAAATTTTAGTACATTTATTGCAGACAAAAATTTTCCTCCCTATTTCATTTAATATATTATTTAAAGAAAAATAAAAATAGTATTAATTCATAAAGAAATTAATACTATATTTTATGTTTTATTATTAATTTATGTCACTCTCATTGAAATATAACTATTAGAATAATTCATTGCTATAGCAATCATAATACTTGATTATCATTTACATTTAACATATTTTATTTTTTAGCCTTTATTTTTATTTTCATTTGATTTAACTTTATTTTTGTTTACTTCTATTTTTCTAAATTCGAAATGTTTAAAAAATTTATAAACATCTTCTTTTTTATTCATTGTAGTTGATAGCGTTATAATATTCAATTTTTGTCCTTTACTATAGACAATATTTATATAATACACATTAATCGGAATGATAATAAATAAAAACATTTTTTTTCTAGATAAAAACAATGTTACCAAATCATCACAATTTATTTCAAAATCATTAATCTGCACTGTGATTTTCATTTTATTATCTTTTACTAATATTTTATAAGATTTATAATATATTAATAGTAATATTGCAATAGCAAATACAAAAGAACACGAAAAAAAAGCCTTAATGTTAAATTTATATGTTATAAATGTTAAAATTATAAAAGCAACTAAAGTTATTATTATTAGAACTTTATATGTTGAAAAAAATTTTTTAAAATTTGCTTCTAATTTTGCAGGTTCATTTATATTAATTAATTGTGAATATTCGCTATTATTACATTTATTGTAAACATCTTTCCACTTCATTTTTACCTCTATCATTTATATATTAAATTAGAAAAATAGGATGCAAATTTCTACGTCCAATTGATTTCAAAATAGCATCCTTTTGTATGATTTATTTTTTAATTACTTCCAAAGTTTGTTTTGCTATTACTAATTCTTCATTTGTTGGTACAACCCAAACTTGTATTGTAGAGTCGTCTGATGAAATCATTGCCTCTTCTGAACGTATATTGTTTCTTTCATCATCAAGTTTAACACCCATATATGCTAAATAATCTATAATTCCTTTTCTAACTCTTATTTGATTTTCTCCAACACCTGCTGTGAATGTTATAACATCAATTCCCTGCATTGATACAGCATATTGAGCTATATACTGAGCAATACGATATTTGTAATAATCTAATGCTTTTCTTGCCATTTCATTCTTTTCATCAATTGCTGCTTCAATATCTCTTACATCTTTAGAAACACCACTCATTCCCCATAATCCTGAGTCATTATTTAATATTTGGTCCATCTCGTCTGATGTTAATCCTTCATTTTTCATTAAAAATGTAACTATTGAAGGGTCTAAATCGCCAGATCTTGAGCACATTGGTATTCCTCCTAATGGAGTAAGACCCATTGAAGTTTCTACTGATTTTCCTCCTTGTATTGCACAAATACTTGCACCTTGACCTAAATGGCAATTTACAATTTTTAAATTTTTAACATCTTTTCCTAATATCTCTGCAATCCTTCTTGAAACATAATAATGTGATGTTCCATGTGCTCCATATTTTCTAATACCATATTTTTGATAATATTTGTATGGAATTGGATACATATATCTTTCTTGTGGAATAGTTTGATGAAATGCAGTATCAAATACAGCACACATTTTTATATTTGGCATCAATTCTTGACATGCTCTTATTCCTATAATAGATGCAGGATTATGTAATGGTGCCAAAGTTGAACATTCCTCTATCTTTTTAATAACATCTTCATTTATTAGAACTGGACCAGTAAAATAGTCTTTCCCTTGTGCAACTCTATGTCCAACAGCACTAATTTCGCTTAAATCATTTATTGCTGGATAATCTTTATTTAACAATTGCTTTATTGCAAAATCTAATGCTTCTTTGTGATTTTTTACAGGATGTTGAAGTACATACTTATTTCCGTTTATTTTATGTGTTAAAAATGACTTTTCTCCTATTCTTTCATATGTTCCTTTCGCAATAACTTTTTCGTTGTCCATATTAATTAATTGATATTTTAATGATGAACTACCACAATTAATAACTAAAACATTCATTTCTAACTCCATTCTAAAATTCAAATAAAAGTTTTTATAAAATTTCTTTATAAGTCCCTTTATAAAATCTCTTTATAAAATTCTTTAAAATATTTCTATATAGAATAATTTTTATAAAAAAAATTGTAGTAAGTCTATAAGCCGGGTTCTGTCTTGGACAGCCATTTATCTAGTGCATATATTGCTATATGCCTCATGCCACCATTATAGGAGATGACGAGCAGTCTTAACCTCCAGTCACGGTGTTGCTCCAGATGGGGTTTACACGGCTGAGAATATCACTACTCTCACGGTGAGCTCTTACCTCGCCTTTTCACCCTTACCACGCAAAGCATGGCGGTTATTTTCTGTTGCACTTTCCTTAAGGTCACCCTCACTTGACGTTATCAAGCATCATTGCTCTATGGAGCCCGGACTTTCCTCGTACGCTACCTTTCGGTCTTGCTATACGCGACCATCCAACTTACTACATTAGAATTTTACAATTTTTAACTTAGTTTGTCAATACCATTACGTTATTGGAGCAGAAGACGGGAATCGAACCCGCATCTTAACCTTGGGAAGGTTGTATTCTACCACTGAACTACTCCTGCATTATACTTGGCAGTTATCTTGCATCTTACATCTCGCATTAACCTGCATTTCGCATTAGCTTGTAATGCAATTTAACTGCCAATTATTAGTTTTTATTCAAAATTATTATTTTAAATTTTTCTTCTCTTTGTATTCTTTTGAATAGTTTTGATATCTTCCATCATAATTGTGTGCTTTTTCTTTGTGTTCTTTGCTATTCCAAATTTCATCAGCCTCTGGTTCCCAGTTCTTAGCATAATCATCGCATTTCTCGCATAGGTGATCAACTGATTCTGGTGATACTAAATCTGTACTATGAGCTCCAGTATCCTTAACCATTTTGCGCAAAGCATCTGGATTTTCTAGCATTGGGCATGGGCGTAAATGATTTTCGTTAAATGGTTGTTCCTCATGATATGCCATAAATAATGGGCTCTTTAAGATTTCAAGTATTGATGAATCATGAATATTTGCATTTGAATAATGAATAAATACACATGGTTCTGCATCACCTGCTGAGTTGATATGGAAGTAGTTTCTTCCACCAGCGATACATCCACCAACAAATTCACCATCATTTTGGAAATCCATTGGGAAGTATGTTAAATCTTTATATTTTTCATTATTTGGATCACGTACTTCTCTAATTCTCTTAATCATATATTTTCTTTGTTCTGGTGTTGGTAACAAGTCCTTTGGAGAATCATTTCCAACTGGCATGTAGTGGAAGTAAAATCCAAATTTTGCACCTTTGTCAGATAACATTTTGAAAAATTCATCTGTTGTAACAGCTTCTACATTATTCTTTGTGTAGCAAACTGAAGTTCCAAATAAAATTCCATATTTCTTTAATAAATCCATTGCATCCATTACATGTTTATAATGTCCTGCACCACGTCTGCCATCATTTGTTTCTTCAGTTCCTTCTATTGAAAGAATAAATATAATATTTCCAACTTTAACAACATCTTTGCAGAATTGCTCGTCAATTAAAGTAGAATTTGTGAAGCATGAAAATTGACAATCATAATGTTTTTCAGCTAATTTTAATATGTCAGCTTTTCTTACAAGTGGCTCTCCACCAGTCATCATGTAGAAATGAATTCCTAGCTTCTTTCCTTCTGTAACAATTTTATCCATATCTTCAAAACTTAAATTATGTTTATGTCCATATTCTCCAGCCCAGCATCCAATACAATGCATATTGCAAGCATCTGTTGGGTCAAATAAAATCAACCATGGAATATTGCAATTATATTTCTCACGATTTTTTCTAATTGTCATTGTACCTCTAAGTAAAGATTCATATAAGAAATTCATAAATGTCATCTTTACAACATTTGGATCATAATCATCTAAGAAACTATTAATGATTTTCATCCATTTTCCATTAGGATCTTCCATCATTTTACGATATCTTTCATAGTCTTCTTCTTTGTAATCTTTACCATAAAACTTTTTTCCTAAATCTATTAGTTTGTCAATCTCTTTAGCCCTATCTTTATCTAGTTCTTTAATCATCTTGTCAATTATTATTTCTACACCTTTTCTTTCAATTTTGTGTGCCATTGATGTACCGTTATTTTCCATATTTATACCTACCTTTCAAAATATTTATATTACTTCTTACATATAAGTTAAGTTTATGATCAACAGTCATTTGTTATAATATACTTTTATTAATTATAAGTCAAGAGATTATTTGCAATTAATTATAAAAAAACATTTAATAAGAAAAAACATTTTGTATATTTGTAAACTTAACATTTTGTATTATATACTTTTAATTTTAAAAAATCAACAGTTTTTCAATTTTCGATATATTGTTTTTCATTGTTTACTTCTACTAAATAATTTTTAATAGAGAATAAAAAACTGGGGAAAAATTTCCCCAGCTCCTTGAATCATTTTTAATTACTTGACCTTAACATGGCTTTTCCATCTAGTTATGTCCATAGCGTCCAACATCTTGTTAGTTTTTTTGTCAACGAAACTTTTGTTATGTCCTTGAATTTTTATAAATTCTTCTTTTCTAGTTCGTGGTTGCTTTGCTCCACAATATTTATTGTGCATGCATCCAACGTAATTTGGACATACTTCACCTTTAATGACATTAAAGATCTCACCATTTTGGTTTTTACATAAGCAACAAACTTCTTTCATAGTTAATTTCCTCCTGATGTTTAAAAAATGATTCAAAATATTAAAGGTTACATATTTATTATACATAATTTTTTTGCCATTGTCAATATATGTTACTTAAATTGTTAAATAATGTCATATGTATATTTTTTTCTTTTTTGGTTATAACTATATTAAATTCAATATTGAATATCTTGAAAGGAGAATATTATGGCAAAAGATTCTAAAAAGAAAAATAATCAAAATAAAGGAAATGATTCAAGTAAAAAAGAAGAAGACTGCAAATAGGCTTTAGCCAAAACATAAAGAACCATCTAATTAAATAGGTGGCTCTTTTATTATTTTATTTTTCAAATTTGAATATATCAATTTTTGAAAAATACGTATTGAATTTTGAAAAAATTATATATTCAAATTTGAAAACATTATTATAATTTTGAAAAATACTTATTCCATTCCTAAATATTTTTTTAAGAATTTACCTGTGTAGCTTTTTTCATTTTTACATATTTTTTCAGGGGTTCCAACTGCTACGATTTCTCCTCCTCTTTCTCCGCCTTCTGGTCCTAAGTCAATAATATAATCAGCTGTTTTTATTAAATCTAAATTGTGTTCTATTACTAAAACTGTGTTGCCTGCATCTGTTAACCTCTGTAATATTTGAACTAGTCTGTTTACATCATCAATGTGAAGACCTGTTGTTGGCTCATCTAAAATGTATAGAGTTTTTCCTGTAGAACGTTTTGATAATTCAGTTGCAAGCTTAACACGCTGTGCTTCACCACCTGATAATGTGGTAGATGATTGCCCTAATTTTATATATCCTAATCCAACATCACTTAATGTTTGAACAACATTTTTAATGCGTGGAACATTTTCAAAAAATGTTAAAGCTTCTTCAACCGTCATATCCAGTACATCTGCTATTGATTTTCCTTTGTATTTAACTTCAAGTGTCTCTCTATTATATCTTGTGCCTTTACATACTTCGCAAGGAACATAAACATCTGGTAAAAAGTTCATTTCAATTTTAATTATTCCGTCACCATTGCAAGCTTCACATCTACCACCTGGTACATTGAAGCTAAATCTACCTTTACTGTAGCCTCTCATTTTTGCTTCATTTGTTGTTGCGAAAATATCTCTTATTGCATCAAATACTCCTGTATATGTGGCAGGGTTTGAACGAGGACTTCTCCCTATTGGAGATTGGTCAATGTTTATTACCTTATCTATGTTATGTATACCCTTAATTTCTTTGCAGGCACCTGTTTTTATGTTTGAGTTGTACAACATTTTATACACATTTTTGTAGAGAACATCATTTACTAATGTGCTTTTCCCAGAACCTGAAACACCTGTTACACATATAAATTGACCTAGTGGGAATTTTACACTGATATTTTTCAGATTGTGTTCTGTACACTTAATTGCCTCTAAATACTTACCTGTTAATTTTCTTCTATGTTTTGGAACTTCTATTTGTTTTCTGCCTGACAAGTATTGTCCTGTAATTGAGTCTGGAACTTTTTCAATTTCTTCCGCGGTTCCTTGAGCCATTACATATCCACCATGAACACCTGCTCCTGGACCAATATCAATAACTTGGTCTGCTGCATACATTGTATCTGTATCATGTTCAACAACAATTACTGAATTTCCTAAATCACGTAATTTCTTTAGAGTGGCAATTAACTTATCATTATCTCTTTGATGCAAACCAATGCTTGGCTCATCTAATACATACATTACACCTGTTAAACCTGATCCGATTTGAGTTGCTAGCCTAATTCTCTGAGATTCACCTCCTGAAAGTGTAGCTGCACTCCTTGATAATGTTAAATAATCTAATCCAACATCAACTAAAAATTGCAATCTTGTAGAAATCTCTTTAATAATTTGTTCTGCAATTATTGTGTCTTTCTCTCCAAATTTCAAATTTTCAATGTATTCTTTCATATTTATAACAGACATATCTGTAAGCTCTTTTATATTTTTATCTCCAACTCTAACAGATAATGCTTCCTTTTTTAATCTGTCCCCATGACAAACTGGGCATGGGGCTTCACTCATATACATTTCATAGAATTGAATCATTCCTTGAGATTTTGTTTCTCTATGTCTTCTTTCCAATGTTGGAATAACTCCTTCAAATGGAATAGAATTCTTTCTTATACCAAAAGCACTTTCATATTCAAAATCAATAGGCTCATCACCAGTGCCATACATTATTTTATCCATAAACCATCTTGGTAAATCTTTAATAGGCTTTGAAATATCTACACCATAATGTTTTGCTATTGATTCAAAATACATTTTTGCAATTGTTTCACCCTTTTTCATTGTGCTAGCGCCAAAACATTTTACACCATTATATAATGTAAGATTTTTATCTGGTACAAGTAAATCTTCATCCATCTTCATTAAATATCCAATTCCAGTACATTCTGGGCAAGCTCCTTCTGGGCTATTAAATGAAAACATTCTTGGAGTAATTTCACTAAAGCTTATACCACAATCAGGGCATGCATAATTTCCACTATAAAGCTTTTCACCGTCTTTTGTAGCTATTGTTACAAGATTGTCAGCAGCTTTCATTGCAATTTCAATTGATTCAGTAAGTCTAGCTCTTATATCATCTTTAATAACTAGTCTATCAATAATTATATCAATTGAATGCTTTTTCTTTCTATCAATATCTATATCATCCGTAATCTCATAGATTTCTCCATCAACACGAATACGTACAAATCCATTTTTCTCATAATTTTCTATTAGTTTTTTGTATTCACCTTTTTTATTTCTAACAACAGGAGCCATTACTTGTATTCTGGTTCCCTCTTCAAGTTTCATTACATCATCAACAATTTGGTCAACTGTTTGCTTCTCAATTTTTTTACCACAATTAGGGCAATATGCTGTACCAACTCTTGCATATAATAATCTTATGTAATTATAAATTTCAGTAACAGTTCCAACAGTAGAACGTGGATTCCTTGATGTGGTTTTTTGGTCAATTGAAATTGCAGGTGATAAGCCTTCAATGCTATCAACATCAGGTTTGTCCATTATGCCTAAAAATTGTCTTGCATATGATGACAAACTTTCAACATATCTTCTTTGCCCTTCTGCATATAGTGTATCAAATGCAAGTGATGATTTGCCAGAACCTGAAAGTCCTGTTATTACAACTAATTTATTTTTTGGAATAGTTAAATCAATATCTTTTAAATTATGTTCTTTAGCTCCCTTTATTACTATGTTTTCCAAGTTTTACTCCTTTTCTTATTAATCTAATTAAAATTTATGTAACAGGTTAGTGGCCTTATAAAAAGCAAAATGTAATGTTTTAATATTAGTAATGTTGTATAGCTAGCAATGTAATTTCGCTCAAAAATACTTAATACAAAACTTTGTTCCTGTATTACCGGACTCAACTGTTATTTTTCCATTATCACTTTCTATTATTGTTTTAGATAATGCAAGTCCAATTCCAATACTATCTTCTTTTGCATTTTTCCCTTTGTAAAAACGTTCAAATATGTGGTTAATGTCACTTTCATCAATTCCATCTCCAAAATCTTTTACTGTAATAAATGAATAAACATTATTTTTCCCATATGTAACAATTATCTTTCCATTTGTTTTAGAGTGTTCAACGCAATTTTTTAAAACATTTGTTAATGCTTCAACTTGCCATTTGAAATCACATTTTATACTTGCGTTTTCATCTCCATTACATTCAATTTCTACTTTTCTTAAATCACAGAGTGGTGAAACCTTTTGCTTAGCACTTTCCACAATTTCAGAAAGTTTTCTTTCTTCTCTAATAAAATTAACTGTGTTTGTGTCAAATTTTGAAAGTTTTAATAATGCTTGTACTAAAAAATTTATGTTGTTTACATTTTTCTTAATGTCCCTTATAAACCACTGCCTTGTTTCTGTATCCATATTTGGATCATCTATTAAATTATCTAGCATTATCAAAATTGATGTAAGAGGTGTTTTAATCTGATGCGAAATATCTTCAAGTGATTTCTTTAAATTCTTCTTATCCTTTAATGAGTTCTCGGCACTTTCTTTTAATTCTATCATTGTTTTGTAAATTTCGTTTTTTAAAATTGAAAGTTCATCTTCTGAAATATTATCAATTTTTATTGAATAATTTTTCCTATTAATTTGCTCAACTAAATTTACTATTTCTGCTATTTCTTTGTCTTTTCTTCTGTTGTAATAAATAAAAATTAAAATCAATACAAATAATGAAATTATTAAAAATAAAGTTGTAATAAATAGAAATTGTATATATCTTTTTTCATTCGCTAAAACAGCTGAATTATTGTTAGTGTCAATTCCATATTTTGCAAGTACATTGGTCCTATTTATATCTTTTGAATTTATAATTTGAATTAAATCATTTTCAGTAACATCAGGATATTTTTCAGTAATTGTGTTTATCATTGCCTCAACTGTACTATTAAAATTTTTTGTGTACGTTTTGTATTCATAAACATTAAATAAAGCAAATAACACAATAATACAAAAAGAAGCGCAAATTGTTTTTATTAAAAATTTTTTAGAGTATTCATTGTTCTTCATCAATTCTATAGCCAACTCCTTTTACGGTTTTAATTATATCTGTATATAATTTATCACGTATTCTTCGCATATAAACAGTAATAGTATGATTGTCAACATCATTTCCAGTCCATTCATAAATATAATCCAAAAGAGTTACCCTTGTTACAACACTGTTAATATTCATGAAAAGCAAATTTAATATTTTTATTTCAATAGGTGTAAATTTTATTTTTTTGTCGTTTCTATATACTTCCATTTTTTCTACATCATATTTGATGTTTTTAATTTTAATTATGTTTGCATTTTTATTTCTAGCAAGCACTTTATTAACTCTTGCAAGAAGCTCCTTTGTGCTAAAAGGCTTTGTAATGTAATCTTCAGCCCCAATATTAAGTCCTTTGACAATATCATCCTCCCCATCTTTTGCTGTTAAAAAAATGGTTGGAATCTGAAGTTTTTTAATTGTATTTTTATATAAGTCAAAACCATTTCCATCAGGTAATGTTACATCTAGTAAAACCAAATCACATTTCCCTTGATGTTCCAAAAATCTTTTTGCATCATTTATATTTGAAAAAATTTGAACATTATAATTGTTCATTTTTAAGCTATATTCAAGACCCCTTGAAATTTCCAAATTATCTTCAATTAATAATATATTCATTTTCAACCCTTTTTAATTCACTACTTTATGCAAAGTTTTGCTTTAACTTAAATTTATATTCAAATATTTCTTTATTAAATAATTTTTTAACCTTGTGTATTTCAAATTATATCATATTTCTTCGTATAAATAAATACCTACAACCAATTTAAATTAGCTGTAGGTATTTATTTATTAATTTACAATTGATATTCATATACATTTTCATATAAAGTTTCATTTGGTAACTCGAATTTTCTTCTACCTATAAGTTTTCCACCCATTTTTAAATAAAAACCATTTGAAGGATTTCCTTCCAAGCATCCAATCTTCATTTTCTTATAACGCAATTTTCTTGCTTCTTCAAATGCTTTTTCAAACAACTTCCTTCCAATACCTTTTTTTTGATAATCTTTTAAAAGATATAAAGATTGCATTTCTATTGTTTTATTATCATCAGTTCTATTTAATTTTAGAAATCCAATTATTTTCCCATCATCATTTTTAATTATATATTGCATATTATTATTTTCATCAAAATTCTTTTCAGCATTTAACCATCTTTGTTTTTCACTTTCTTTCAAACCTTCGAGAAATTTATCATTTACAATTCCTTTATATGTTTCATTCCATACAATTGTTATAAATTCTGCTATTCCTTTACAATCATTTATTGTGCTTTTACTAATGTTCCATTCCTTCATTTTTCTGCTCTCCTCGTATAAACTTATTGTATTATATCATGAAAATAAAAAAAATAATATCGTTTTAAAAAATTTGGGACATTTTCCCTTTTACTTGACATACCTACAACCAATTTAAATTAGCTGTAGGGTTACAAGTTAATAGGTTCATTACATGATGTTTAATAAGCGAGGCGAATGGACGAGATAAAACCTTGATTCGCGCAAAAAATCATTTAAATGATTTTTTGTCGCATCAGGATAGCCTCGTCCAACAAGCCAACGAGTTATTAAACATCATACAATGAACCATTAACCAGTAACGTTGTTGGTAAATTAATATTTTTAAATGTTTTCGTTTCTTATTGTTTCAATTATATTTTGAGTTTTTGTTTTTTTCATTGAGTAATCCATTATCAATGTTAGTAAAACAAATACTGCAATTACAGAAATCAAAATAGGTTGCCATATTTTTAATTGCACAAGAGCTTCACTAATAGAAATTCCTTTAAATTCCATAAACATCATAATTGAAATTATAGTACCAATTATTAGTCCCCATATTAATGATTTTATTCCCATAAATAAAGTTTCAAGCCTAATCATTTTATTAAATTCTTTGTTTGTCATTCCAATTGATTTTAACATGGCAAATTCAGGTTTTCTAAGCTGCATATTTGTTGTTATTGTATTAAACATATTAGTTATTCCTATTAAGGCTATTACAATAATAAATCCATATAAGAATATATCTACTAAAATAACAAAGTTTAATC
>Ga0256406_1001659_pt1 | contig 34976 bp, 39 predicted proteins | sample RumenRJG_03DNA_FD_185986 | JGI IMG/M metagenome (GOLD analysis project Ga0256406, IMG submission 185986) | Bovine rumen microbial communities from Lethbridge, Alberta, Canada - RJG_03 | ecosystem: Host-associated > Mammals > Digestive system > Stomach > Rumen | place: Canada: Alberta | collected...
ATAATTGCTCTGCGTTTTTTTATCCATCAAATAAATTATACGCCGGCGGTCGCCCCTCGTGGGCGGCCGTCGTCATTTTTGGACAAAAAAGTAAGGAGCTGCATCACTGCTTAGTGATACAGCCCCTTTTCTGGTATGTTAGACCATCCGCTGAAAATTCCTCTATTTGGTCTGACGATATTGCCCTATTTCTGGGGCGATGGAGCCTTTTGTTAGACCATTCAACTAAATAGTTCTCGATTGGTCTAACGAATCCTCGAAAATCAACCGAAAGCAGTCTGAATTGTTAGACTAAATCGCAAAAAAGAAGGGGAAAGGCCGAAGAGGCTTTGGATATAACTGGAACTAGGACCAATCTCCCAATTTGGAAAGCCCCCGATCCTAGTTCCACCCTAATATAAAAAAGAGTGTTCGGATTACCGAACACCCTTGAAGCTGTGGCTGTAAATTTCGAGGATTAAACCGAAGTGTCTTGCCTGTGTGACCTGTTCCTCGGTGACCGTTTCACCGGTCTCCGGAATGGTGTCTCCAACCTGCAGCTGCTTTGACTTGTCAATGTAGCCTTTGTACCAGGTTTTGGAGAAGTGCTTGAGCCCGTAAACCTTCTTTAGAGCTTTGCGACCCTGTTTGTTCTCATGCTTGTTGTCCGTGAAAGCTTTTCTTGCATGGGCGAAAACAACTTGGCCTTTGGAGTTTGTGGCGAGCTCGTAGTTGGGGTTGGTCTTTAGGTATGCAAGGTCTTCCGGTGAGACCTGACCCATAGACGCACTGTAAGGAGCACTTGCCTTGAGCGCTTTGGGCTGTACGTAGTACTTGTGCAGGATTCCGAACCAGTTGACGCAGATGACGATGATGAGCACCGCCAGGAGGGAGAGAAGCGCAATCAAGATACCCAGTGACGTCTTCTTTATTTTTTTGTATTTCTGAAACATAGGCAATATCTCCTCATTTCGCTATGTTTAAAATATACCATAATTTCATGTATAATTACAACTGAGGGAAGGGGGCGAGTGCACATGGGAGACCGTATCATTCTGCACTGTGACTGCAATAGTTTCTTTGCATCCGTGGAGACGGTTCTGCGCCCGGAGCTTGCCAAAGTCCCCATGGCCGTTGCGGGGGACCCGGAGAACCGGCACGGTATTATTCTCGCCAAAAATGAGCTCGCGAAAAAGTATGATATCAAGACGGCAGAGACTATTTGGCAGGCGAAGCGAAAGTGTCCGGATCTTGTGCTGGTGCCGCCCCACCATGAACTGTATCGCGAATATTATGAGAAAAACAATGCCATCTACCTGGAATATACCGACCTGGTGGAGCCCTTTAGCATAGATGAGTCTTTTTTGGACGTGACCCACTCACTCCATCTGTTCCACATGACCCCCAAAGAACTGGCGGACACCCTGCGCCGCAGAATCCGCGAGGAAAACGGAATCACCATCTCCGTGGGTGTCAGCTTCTGCAAGGTCTTCGCCAAACTTGGAAGCGACTACAAGAAACCGGATGCCACTACGGTCATAGGCCGGGAGGATGTCTCGAAAATCGTCTATCCGCTGCCCGTCTCCGCCCTTCTCTTTGTGGGAAAGCGCTCGCAGGAGACCCTGAATCGGTATTCCATCCGAACCTGTCAGGATTTAGCAAACTGCGACCGGGAGTTTCTCGTGAAAATTCTTGGAAAGCAGGGGGAGACCCTCTGGCAGGACATCAACGGGCTTGATGAGGAGTCTGTGCGTTCGTTCTATGACCGCAGGGAAGCCAAGTCCATTGGTAACAGCATGACATTCCCAAGCGACTTACGGGGAGAGGAGGAACTCGCGGCCGGCATCAAGATCCTGGCGGATTCTGTAGCAACTCGCCTCCGTAACCATGGGAAAAAGTGCTGTGGCATTCAGGTGGGAATCAAAGACACAAAGTTCCATTTAAAACAGAGGCAGCGCCAGTTGAAGACACCGACCCATCTGCAGCGGGACATTGAGCGAATCGCCATGGAATTGATCCGGGAGAACTGGGACATGGGAAAGCCGGTTAGGCTTCTCTCTGTAACTGCCTATGACCTGGTAGATGAGGGGGAGGAGCCGGAAGTCGTGGAGCAGCTGAGCCTGTTTGACATGCCAGGACAGCAGGACAGCGCGGAAAATCCCAACCAGGAGGCCATTGAGAACACGGTGGATGAAATCCGAAAAAAGTTTGGGAAGGGGAGCATCTCTTTCGGTGTGCCCAAGAAGCCGATTTCTTGACAAACATTCTGTATAAGATTAAAATTTTTACATAAAATTTAGGGGGCTACCTGTATGGATATCAAAATCACCAAGACCACGAATCCGAAGGCAAAACCGACAGATGTCAGCAAACTCGGATTCGGTCAATTTTTCTCGGATCATATGTTCCTCATGGACTATGACGAAGGAGTCGGCTGGCACGACCCCCGCATTGAGCCCTATCACAACTTCGAACTGGACCCGGCCTGTGTCATTTTCCACTATGCCCAGGAAATCTTTGAAGGCATGAAGGCTTATAAGACCGCCGAGGGTAAAATCCAGCTGTTCCGTCCGGACTGCAATGCCCGTCGTATGCAGGACTCGGCAGACCGTCTGTGCATGCCGAAAGTTCCGGTTGAGGACTTCATCCAGGCTGCGAAGGCCCTTGTTCAGGTCGACAGGGACTGGGTGCCGGATCACGAGGGAACTTCCCTTTATATCCGCCCGTTCATGTTCGCTACAGATGTGACGCTTGGCGTCCACGCATCCAAAAAATATACGTTCTGCATTATTACTGGCCCGGTTGGCGCCTATTATGCAGAGGGCATCAACCCCGTTAAGATCTACGTCGAGGACGACTACATCCGTGCAGCCCCCGGACTCACCGGTTTCACCAAGTGCGGCGGTAACTACGCAGCATCCATCAAGGCCGGCGACCTCGCAGAGAAGCAGGGTTATGACCAGGTTCTCTGGCTTGACGGCGTCAATAAGAAGTATGTTGAGGAAGTCGGTTCCATGAACATCATGTTCAAAATCGACGGAGAAATCTATACCGCTCCCTGCGAGGGCACTGTTCTTCCCGGCGTTACCCGCAGAAGCATCCTTGAGCTCTGCAAAGACTGGGGCGTCAAGGTCCATGAGGAGCATGTCGCCATTGCCGACATCATGGATGCCGCAAAGAATGGCAAGCTTGAAGAGGTCTTCGGCTGCGGTACCGCAGCGGTCATCTCTCCGGTCAAGGAGCTGAAGTGGAAGGGCGACATCGCCAAAATTGGCGACGGCAACATTGGCCCGTTCACCCAGAAACTCTATGACACACTCACTGGAATCCAGTGGGGCAAACTTCCCGACAGCAAGGGCTGGACCACGGGAATCGACGAATAATCGGTCTGGCTGCCCTTGACTATTCCGCCTAATTACAGGATAATAAACTATATGAATTCTTTGTAACTGACGGGCTAATGGGTCACCATGCGGGAACAAAGAATAATTGATATTTTTTCGACCGTTTGGGCAGTCCTGTTGTGTTTTCGACAGGACTGCCCTATGTTTTTTTTCCAGAAATGAGGAGACATCCAGCAATGAAAAAAGTAGCAGTTATCATGGGGAGCGACAGTGACCTCCCGGTAGTAGAGAAAGCATTCGGCATCCTGAAAGAATACGGCGTCCCCTATGAGGTTCATGTCTTCTCGGCACACCGGACCCCGAAGGAGTCTGCAGAGTTTGCCTCCTCCGCCAGAGAGAACGGTTTTGGCGTCATCATTGCTGCCGCCGGTATGGCAGCGCACCTCGCCGGTGCCATTGCGGCACAGACCACGCTTCCGGTCATCGGAATTCCCTGCAAGGGCCCGAATTTTGACGGAATGGACGCACTTCTCTCCACTGTACAAATGCCCAGTGGTATTCCGGTGGCAACCGTTGCAGTCAACGGCTCTAAGAATGCAGCTCTTCTCGCCATCCAGATTCTTGCCGTCGAGGACAAAGATCTCGCTGACAAGCTGAATAAAGCCCGCGAAGAGGGGGCGGAGGGCGTTCTCGCCAAGGATAAGGCCATTTCGGAAAAATACAGCGGCTGAGTTTTCCTCTGCCGCATAAAATAACGTAACCAATTTCTTTACGGGAGATAATTTATGTCACAAATCCATGAAGAGTGCGGTGTTTTCGGCGTCTTCTCCAAAGAACCCACCGACGTTGCATCCATGACTTATTATGGGCTGTTTGCCCTCCAGCACCGTGGCCAGGAGAGCTGCGGAATTGCGGTCAATGACGACGGCATCTTCCGGTCCTACCGGGAAGCCGGTCTCGTCAACGACGCATTTACCCCAGAAATCATGCAGCGCCTTGGTACCGGCAACATGGCAGTGGGACACTGTCGTTACGGTACAACGGGAAACAACCCGCGTACCAATGCGCAGCCCATTATCATTAAACACATAAAGGGCAGCATGGCCCTTGCCCATAACGGCAACCTGACGAACTCCTATGAACTCCGGACGGATCTGGAACTTCAAGGTTCCATTTTCCGCACCACCAGTGACACGGAGGTCATACCCCACGTCATTATCAAGGAGCGTGTCCACTGCGGCTCCATTGAGCAGGCCGTCAATAAGGCCATGTATAAGCTCAAAGGTGCCTATTCTCTCGTAATTTCCTCACCGTCCAAGCTTATTGCAGTCCGGGACGAGAACGGTTTCCGCCCGCTTTGTTATGGCCAGACTCCAGACGGTGTCTACGTCGTAGCCTCGGAGAGCTGTGCAATGGACGCAGTTGGTGCAAAACTTATCCGCAGCATCCGCCCCGGCGAAATTCTTGTCTTTGACAAGAATGGTGTCCGTTCTATTACGGATCACTGTGACAAGGCTCCGGAAAAGTTCTGCATCTTTGAATACATCTATTTCTCCAGACCGGACTCCGTCATTGACGGGACCTCGGTCCATGAGGCACGTGTCCGCGCGGGTGCCTGCCTTGCCATGGAGCATCCGGTCAAAGCGGACCTTGTCATCGGTGTGCCTGACTCCGGACTAGATGCTGCCATCGGATATTCCCGCATGTCTGGAATACCCTATGGCATTGGTTTCATCAAGAACAAGTATATTGGCCGTACCTTCATCAACCCGGGGCAGGAGTCCCGCATGAACAAGGTGCGCATCAAGTTGAATCCCATCCGCCCGGTCCTCGAGGGCAAACGGGTCGTCGTGGTAGATGACTCCATTGTCCGAGGAACCACCAGTGCTTGGATCGTCAAAATGCTCCGGGAGGCCGGCGCCAAAGAGGTCCACATGATGGTCTCGGCCCCGCCATTCCTTAACCCCTGCTATTACGGCGTCGACATCGACGACCGGAAGCACCTCATTGCGGTCCAGCACACCACAGAGGAAATTGCGGAAATCATTGGCGCTGACTCGGTGGGCTACCTCAGTCTCGAGGGGCTGAAAAAGCTCGCCCCGGAGTGCCATGCAGAGAGCTACTGCAGCGCCTGCTTTGACGGGAACTATCCTACAGAAGTCCCGAAGACGCAGCTGAAAAATAAATTTGAACAGAAAATCTCGGAATCTCAGGAGGACGACAACGATGAATAAGAACTCCAAGTCTGATGCCTACGCATCCGCTGGTGTTGATATCACTGCAGGCTACAAAGCCGTGGAGCTCATGAAAGAGCATATTGCCCGTACTATGACCGACAATGCCCTCTCCGGCATCGGCGGCTTCGGTGGACTGTTTGAGCTGGATCTGACTGGAATCAGCAAACCGGTCCTTGTCAGTGGTACTGACGGCGTTGGAACGAAACTGAAAATTGCCTTCCTCATGGATAAACATGACACGGTTGGCATTGACTGTGTTGCCATGTGCGTCAACGACATCATCTGTGTCGGCGCTAAGCCCCTAGTATTCCTCGACTACATTGCCTGCGGCAAGAACTACCCGGAGCGCATTGCATCCATCGTCTCTGGTGTGGCAGAGGGCTGTGTACAGTCTGGTGCTGTCCTCTCTGGTGGAGAGACCGCTGAAATGCCCGGCTTTTACCCGGAGGACGAGTATGACCTCGCCGGTTTCTCCTTCGGTGTTGTCGACAAGGATAAGATTTTGGACAAGAACACTATGCAGGAGGGAGACGTCATCATTGCTCTTCCGTCCAGCGGTGTACACTCCAACGGTTTCTCCCTTGTCCGCAAGGTCTTTGACGTGGAGAATGCTGATCTCAAGACCCCGCTCGACGAACTTGAGGGCAAATCTTTGGGCGATGCACTCCTTACCCCCACAAAAATCTACGTAAAACCCATGCTCGCGCTGTTTGACGAGGTCACGGTCCGCTCCGTGTCCCATATCACGGGCGGCGGTTTCTATGAAAACATTCCTCGCTCCATTCCTGACGGCATGTGTGCCAAGGTGGATAAAGCAAGCGTCAGAGTTCTTCCAATTTTCAAACTGCTTCAGAAACAGGGCAACATCAGCGAGCATGACATGTTCAACACCTATAACATGGGCGTTGGCATGACCTGCGTTGTCCCCAAGGATCAGGCAGACAAAGCTCTGGAAGTCCTGAAGGCAAATGGTGAGGACGCTTATGTCATTGGACACATTGAAAAGGGAACGGAGAAAATCGAACTGGTATGAGCAAGGCTAATATTGCAGTATTCGTCTCCGGGGGCGGCACAAACCTCCAGGCGCTCTTAAACGCCGAGAGGGACGGTATCATAGAGAGCGGAGAAATCAAGCTGGTTGTTGCAAGCAAAGAGGGAGTTTATGCTTTGGAGCGTGCAGAGAAAGCCGGTGTTCCGCATTTGGCTGTCCAGCGGAAGGACTTCCCTTCCCAGGAGGCCTATGAGGATAAGCTTTTGGAAGTTCTTGCCAGTTATGACATTGATATGATCGTTCTGGCCGGTTTCCTCTCCATCCTCAGCAGTCATTTTACAGAAAAATATCCTTATCGGATCATCAATGTCCACCCGGCGTTGATCCCGAGCTTCTGCGGAAAAGGGTACTATGGATTGAAAGTCCATGAGGCAGCTCTCAGCTATGGTGTCAAAGTCACTGGCGCCACAGTCCATTATGTCAACGAGGTACCGGACGGAGGGCAAATCATTTTCCAGAAAGCCGTTGACGTCCTTCCGGGAGACACCCCCGAAGTGCTCCAGAAAAGAGTAATGGAACAGGCTGAGTGGATCCTGCTTCCCAAGGCTACCGAGCTGGTATGCAGCAACATCGTGAAGGAGAAATCGTAATGAGCATTTATGACGTGAAGACCATGGGCGAGACCATCAAGGGCAACCCCTATGTTGGCCGCGGCATTGTCACCGGCAAAACTGCTGACGGAACCAAGGCCGCCATTGCCTATTTCATCATGGGCCGCAGTGCCAACAGCCGGAACCGCATCTTCAAGGAGAACGGCACCGAGGTCACCATTTATCCCTTTGACGAGTCCAAAGTAGAGGATCCGTCCCTTATCATCTATTCTCCCATCAAGACTTTCGGCAAGGCCACCATTGTCACCAATGGTGACCAGACCCAGACCATCTATGATTTCCTGAAAGAGGGGAAGACCTTTGAAGAGGCTCTGAACACCCGCTGTTTCGAGCCGGACGCTCCGAACTTCACTCCTCGCATCAGCGGTATCGTCTGCAACGGAGACCACGGTTTCCGCTACAAACTCAGTATCTTAAAGAGTGGTGACGCCGAGGGCTCTGTCTGCAACCGCTACACCTATGTCTATGAGCCCATTGCCGGACTCGGACATTTTATCCATACCTATGTCACAGACGGCAACCCCATTCCGACATTCCAGGGAGAGCCGGAACGTGTCTCCATCCCTGACAATATCGATGAGTTCTTCAACGACATCTGGGAAAACCTCGATGAGGACAATAAGATTTCTCTTTATGTCCGCTACATCGACCTTTCGACCGGTGAAATTGAGAACCGCATGGTCAACAAGAACAGCTAAGGAGAAGAACATGAAAGAATTTTCGCTGAAATACGGGTGCAACCCGAACCAGAAACCGGCCCGCATCTACATGCAGGACGGCTCCGAACTTCCCATCACCGTTCTCAACGGCAGACCGGGTTATATCAACTTCCTGGACGCCTTCAACAGTTGGCAGCTCGTCAAGGAAATCAAGGAGTCCACGGGCATGGCCGCTGCCACGTCTTTTAAGCACGTCAGCCCGACCTCTGCCGCCGTTGGCATCCCCATGAGCCCGGAGCTCAAAAAGGCCTGCTTTGTCGACGACATCGAAGGTCTTGACGACTCGGAAATTGCTACAGCATACGCAAGAGCAAGAGGTACTGACCGTATGTCTTCCTTCGGAGACTGGATCGCCCTCTCTGACGAATGTGATGTGACTGCCGCTAAACTCATCAAGAGAGAGGTATCGGACGGAATCATCGCGCCGTCCTATTCTCCCGAGGCTCTGGAAATCCTCAAGCAAAAGAAAAAGGGCAACTACAACATCGTCCAGATAGACCCTAACTACGTTCCTGCAGAGTTGGAGACCAAACAGGTTTTCGGCATCACGTTTGAGCAGGGGAGAAACAACTGCAAGACCACCCCGGAGAGCCTGACAAACATTGTCACCAAGAATAAGGATCTCCCGGAGTCGGCCATCCGTGACATGATCATTGCGCTCATCACCCTGAAATTTACGCAGTCCAACTCGGTCTGCTATGTTCAGGACGGTCAGGCCATCGGCGTAGGCGCCGGTCAGCAGTCCCGAATCCACTGCACCCGGCTCGCCGGCAGCAAGGCAGACTTCTGGCATCTTCGTCAAAGTGACCGTGTCCTGAACCTCCCGTTCAAGGATGAGGTCCGCAGACCGGAGAGAGACAATGCCATTGATCTCTATCTCGGCGACGAGTATGAGGATCTCCTCAAAGACGGCGTTTGGCAGACCCTGTTTACCGAGCGCCCGGAGCCCTTTACCAAAGAGCAGAAGAGAGCCTATCTCGACACTATTTCTGGAGTCACCATCGGCAGTGACGCATTCTTCCCGTTCAGCGACAATATTGAGCGCGCCAGAAAGAGCGGTGCCACTTATGTCGTCCAGCCTGGCGGATCCATTCGTGACGACCTCGTCATCGAGGCCTGCGACGACCTGGGAATGACCATGGTCTTCACCGGCCAGAGACTGTTCCATCACTAAGAAATCACAAAGAGCGAAAGGGGTTTAGCCCATGAAAGTCATGGTAGTCGGCGGCGGCGGAAGAGAGCACGCCATCATCTCCAAAATCAAAGAAAATCCGGACGTGGAGGAAATCTACGCCCTTCCCGGAAACGGCGGCATTGCTGCAGACGCCACCTGCGTCCCTGAAATTGGGGCAACGGATCTGGACGGCATTGTCAAATTTGCCAAGGAGAACCCGGTGGACTTCGCCGTAGTAGCACCGGACGACCCGCTGGTACTCGGCTGTGTGGATCGCCTGGAGGAAATTGGCATTCCGTGTTTCGGCCCGGAGGCCAAGGCTGCCATCATCGAGGGCAGTAAAATCTTCTCCAAAAACCTCATGAAAAAATACGGCATTCCAACGGCGGCCTATGAGGTCTTCGAGAATGCCGATGACGCTCTGGAATATATTAAAACGGCTCCGCTGCCCACTGTTATCAAGGCAGACGGTCTTGCCCTTGGAAAAGGCGTAATTATTGCCGAGACAAGAGAGCAAGCCGAAGAGGCTGTCAAGTCCATGATGATTGGCGGAAAGTTCGGTAAGAGCGGTGCACGGGTCGTTATTGAGGAGTTCCTGACCGGCCCTGAGGTATCGGTTCTGAGCTTCACGGACGGCAAAACGGTCGTCCCCATGATTTCCTCTATGGACCACAAGCGTGCCAAAGACGGAGATAAGGGTCTCAACACCGGCGGAATGGGTACCATTGCCCCGAACCCCTATTACACACCGGAAGTCGCCGACGAGTGCATGGAGAAAATCTTCCTGCCCACCATCCGCGCAATGAATCAGGAGGGCCGCACTTTCAAGGGCTGCCTGTACTTCGGACTCATGATCACACCGGACGGCCCGAAGGTCATTGAGTACAACTGCCGTTTTGGAGATCCGGAGGCACAGGTCGTTCTTCCGCTTCTCAAGACAGATCTGCTCACCATTATGCAGGCTGTCCGCAACGAGACACTCTCGGAGGTAAACGTCGAGTTTGCGGATGAGAGTGCATGCTGTGTAATCATGGCGTCGGACGGCTACCCGGTGAAATATGAGAAACACTATGCCATGACTCTCCCGGAGGATCGCACCGGAATCTTTATTGCCGGTGCCACACTGGAGGACGGAACGCTTTACACCAACGGTGGACGTGTCCTCGGTGTCACCCGCACGGCGGACACCCTTCCGGAGGCCATCGACAAGGCCTATGAGGCTGTGAAGACCATTCACTTTGACAATGAGTATTACCGTAAAGATATCGGCCACAGAGCACTGGAAGCACTGAACTAAAGCCACTGGGAGGACCGTGCAAATGGTATATAGAATTTTTGTAGAGAAGAAACCGGAGCTCGCCTATGAGGCGAAGACCCTGGCCCACGACATCAAGTACTTGCTGGGTATTAAAGGGGTCACCGGTGTCCGCATCCTGAATCGCTACGACGTGGAGGGTCTTCCGAAAGAGACGTTTGATTACGCCTGCAAGACCATCCTCTCTGAGCCCCAGCTGGACATCACCTCGGAAGAGGTGACAGGGGAGTATGACGTACTCTTTGCTGTGGAATATCTTCCCGGCCAGTTTGATCAGCGCGCTGCCAGTGCCGCCGAGTGTATTCAGCTCATGACAAAGGGTGAGCGCCCTGACGTCCGCTCCGCAAAGGTCTATCTCCTCAGCGGCAGCATCTCTGACGAGGAGCTCAGTGAAATCAAGAACTATGTCATCAATCCGGTGGAAGCACGCCTTGCCTCCATGGATCTCCCGGAGACCCTGAAAATGAAGATGAACCTGCCGGAGTCCGTCGAGACACTGGAAGGTTTTAACGAGCTCAGCGGCGAGGCGCTCCAGAAATTCATCGACGAGAAGGGTCTCGCCATGGATCTGGATGACATTGAGTTCTGCCAGGAGTATTTCCGCTCCGAAGATCGGGATCCCACCATCACCGAAATCCGCATGATCGACACCTACTGGTCCGATCACTGCCGTCATACCACATTCCTCACCACCATTGACAAGGTCACATTTGATGATGAATTCCTGAATGAGGCATATAAGGACTACCTGAAGGCCAGAGAGGAAATCGGCCGCACAAAGCCTGTCAACATGATGGACATCGGCACCCTGGCCGCCAAGGTCCTCAAGGCAGAGGGCAAACTCACCAAGCTGGACGAGTCAGAGGAAATCAACGCCTGCACGGTGAAAATGCAGATCGAGCATGATGGCAAGACCGAGGACTGGCTCCTTCTCTTCAAGAATGAGACCCACAACCATCCGACGGAAATAGAGCCCTTCGGCGGCGCCGCCACCTGTATCGGCGGAGCCATCCGTGACCCGCTCTCGGGCCGTTCCTATGTCTATGCGGCCATGCGTGTCACCGGCGCAGCAGATCCGCTGAAGCCATACTCGGAGACCATGAAGGGCAAACTTCCCCAGCGAACCCTTGTCCGTACTGCAGCCCATGGCTATAGCTCCTACGGCAACCAGATTGGCCTTGCCACCGGTATGGTCGACGAGCTCTACCATCCGGGTTACGCGGCCAAGCGTATGGAAATTGGCGCAGTCGTAGCCGCAGCCCCGGCGGAGAACGTCCGCCGTGAGGTACCCCAGCCGGGCGATGTAGTAATCCTCCTCGGAGGACGCACCGGTCGTGACGGTATCGGCGGTGCCACCGGCTCCTCGAAATCCCACAAACTCGACTCCCTGGAGACCTGCGGAGCCGAGGTCCAGAAGGGTAATGCTCCGGAGGAGAGAAAACTCCAGCGGCTGTTCCGCAACCCGGAGGCCACAAAGCTTATCAAGCGCTGCAACGACTTCGGTGCCGGCGGCGTCTCGGTTGCCATCGGTGAGCTGGCTGACGGTTTGGAAATCAATCTTGACAAGGTTCCGAAGAAATATGAGGGACTGGACGGCACAGAGCTTGCCATTTCTGAGTCCCAGGAGCGTATGGCGGTCGTTGTGGCACCGGAAGATGCCGACAAGTACATCGCCCTCGCCCATGGAGAGAACCTGGAGGCCACCATTGTGGCTGAGGTTACGGAGAAGCCATATCTCACCATGCACTGGAAGGGGAGCGTCATTGTCAACGTCTCCCGTGAGTTCCTGAATTCCAATGGTGCTGAGAAGCACATTACAGTACATACTACGAAGCAGGAGCCCTATGGCCGCAAGCCCACGGGCGACTTTGCGAAGTCCTATAAAGATCTCTGCAGTGACCTCAATGTCTGCTCCAAGCGAGGACTCTCTGAGCGCTTTGACTCCACCATCGGTGCTGGAACTGTTCTCATGCCTTTCGGTGGCAAGACGCAGACCACGCCCATTCAGGCCATGGTCCACAAAGTTTCTGTGGAGCACGGTGACACCAATACGGTTTCCATCATGTCCTGGGGCTATAACCCGTACATCATGGAGAAGGATCAGTTCCACGGTGCTTACCTTTCCGTTGTTGAGTCGGCTGCCAAGCTGATTGCGGCAGGTGCAACATACAAAGACGTCTATCTCACATTCCAGGAGTACTTCCTGCATCCGGGCCGTGTTCCGGAGCGCTGGGGTCAGCCCACAGCAGCCCTTCTTGGTGCTTTTAAGGCACAGATGGATCTGGGCATTGCTGCTATCGGCGGCAAGGACTCCATGAGCGGTACGTTTGAGAACCTGGATGTCCCGCCGACACTCGTATCCTTCGCCATTACCACGGACTCCATTGACCGTATCATCTCCAATGAGTTCAAGGGCGCCGGTCACAAGGTCGTGCTCCTCCATCCGGAGTATGACGAGTACGGTGTACCGAAGAAGGACTCCCTTCTTGCACTCTTTGATGAAGTGGCAGGCCTTATCGGGGACGAGAAAGTCCTTGCCGCATATACCCCGACATTCGGCGGTGTGGCAGAGGCCATCTTCAAGATGGGTCTTGGAAACCGCATCGGCTTCCGCTTTGACAAGTCGGTCTCTCTGGAGGAACTGTTCTCCTATCAGTACGGCTCTTTCGTTCTCGAACTTGCCGATGACTCCATTGACATTGAAGGAGCCACCATCCTTGGAGACACCACCAGCAAGCAGGTCCTCACTTTGGGTGACGAGGCCGTTTCCCTTGAGGAACTCTCCAACGCCTATGAGGACAAGCTGGAATCTGTTTTCCACTGCAATATTGAGACGGAGAAGCAGGATATTCCGACCTTCAACTACAAGGTCGAGTCCCATACCGAATTTGCTCCGACCGCGGTGGCAAGACCGAAAGCTCTTATTCCGGTATTCCCAGGTACCAACTGCGAGTACGACACCATCAAGGCCTTTGAACGGGCCGGTGCTGACGCAGAGGCCTATATCATCAACAACCTTGACTCCAAGGGAATTGAGCGTTCGGTAGAGGAGTTTGCGGCCAAGGTCGCAGAGTCCCAAATCGTCTTCCTTCCCGGCGGATTCTCTGGCGGCGACGAGCCTGACGGTTCCGGTAAGTTCATTACTGCATTCTTCCGCAACCCGGAAATCAAGGAGAAAGTCACAGAGCTTCTGGACAACCGCGGCGGCCTCATGGGTGGTATCTGCAATGGTTTCCAGGCACTTATCAAACTGGGACTGGTTCCCTATGGTAAGATTATCGACACCGACGAGACCTGCCCGACTCTGACATTCAACACCATCAACCGCCATCAGAGTGAGATTGTCCGCGTTCGTCTGGACTCCGACAAGTCCCCGTGGCTCAAGTTCGCTGAGGTTGGAGACGTTTTCAACGTTCCCATCTCCCACGGCGAGGGCCGCATCCTTGCCTCTGAGGAGCTTCTTCTGAAGCTCGCTGAGAATGGTCAGATCATGACTCAGTATGTGGGTCTTGACGGACAGCCCACCATGGACATTGCCGGCAACCCCAATGGCTCCATTTTCGCTGTCGAGGGTCTGCTGTCTCCGAATGGCCATGTCTTTGGAAAGATGGGCCATGCCGAGCGTATTGGCAAGGACCTCTATGAGAATGTTCCTGGCAAGTATGACATGAAACTGTTTGAATCGGCCGTTGAGTATTTCAAAAAGGGCTGAATCGCTCTATAATTTATTCTAAGGTGCCGAACAACCGGAGAGCGGGGAAGAGGCACAAATCTTACGAAAAAAGGTGACCACCGTTGGCTGAAAAGTATTATGAGATGACCATTGCCGGTCTTACGAGAAAACTTCCCATCTGCAAAGTAGATGATCATTTGGACATTGCCGCCTTCGTTATTTTCGGAGACACGGAAATGACTGTGGCAGCGGCCGAGGCTCTTCTGAAGAAGTGCCCGGAGTTTGACTATATCCTGACCCCGGAGGCCAAGGGTATTCCGCTCGGGTATGAGCTGAGCCGCCAGTCCGGCAAGAAGTATTTCGTAGCACGGAAGGGCAAGAAACTCTATATGGAGGAGCCTTTTGGCGTGGAGGTCAAATCTATTACGACGGTCAACGTCCAGCATCTCTATCTGGATAAGACCGAGGCAGACCAGATGAAGGGTAACCGTGTCCTTATTGTCGACGATGTCATTTCCACCGGTGAGTCGCTGAATGCCGTTGTTAATCTCGCTGAGGAGGCAGGAGCCGAAATTGTCGGTAAGGCTGCCATCCTGGCGGAGGGCGACGCGAGCAAGCGGGACGATATCATCTTCCTGGAGCCGCTTCCGCTGTTTGTAAAATAATGTATCTGAACCTTTATCAGGCTCCAGCAAGAAATTGCCGGGGTCTGTTTTTATGAACTGGAGAAGAAATAGCCATGTCTTCCAAAGAAAAACCGAAAAAGCATCTGACTGGCGCATTGCTTACTCTGTGGCAGTTGTTGAAATTTACGGCAGCCGGAATCATTGGATCATTGATCCAGCTCCTGCTTCAGTATATTCTTCCTTACCTGTTCGATAGAGTACGAACCCCAATTCCAATCTGGCTCAATAACCTGTTTCATCCGGCGACTATGTTTGACCGGAGCACGCAAAAAGGGGCAGTTCAGTATGCCACGTACATTGTGGATGCCGGCGGGGTTCTTCGCCTTACCTGGGGATATTTTCTCTCTTTTTTCCTGGCAAATATTCTGGTAAACATTGGGCTCTATATCTGGAACAAGAAATATACATTTCACTCCTATGCCCCGAAGAGTCATTTTGTGATATATCTTGTGATCATGGTGGCCACGATTCTGGCTGCCACCTGGTTTCAAGGTATCTTATATGCACCTTTGTATCAGCATCTCGGAGGATGGACGCGATTTTTTATTCTAATTCCCACGGGGCTCATTCAGATGCTTATTTTCTTCTTTGCCCAGAAGCTCCTGCTGCCAGCCGATAAGCACTAACCTGTTTACGAATTTAGAATTTATCGGTATAATAGAGCGGTATGAATTTCGAAAATCGGTTTTATTATTACAGGAGGATATCCAGATGATCAAAGACGTCATGGACTTCATTGAGGCCTACGACCCCGAGGTCGGCTCCCGCATCAAGAGAGAGTATGACCGCCAGCAGAACAACATTGAGCTCATTGCTTCCGAGAACATTGTCGGTGAGGCCACTGCTCTTGCCATGGGCACTGTACTTACCAACAAGTACGCCGAGGGTTATCCGGGCAAGCGTTACTATGGCGGCTGCCAGGTTGTCGACGAAATAGAGACCATTGCCATTGAGCGTGCCAAGAAGGTCTTCGGTGCCGAGTATGCCAATGTTCAGCCGCATTCCGGTGCACAGGCCAATATGGCCGTCACCATGGCAGTCTGTGAGCCTGGTGACACCATCATGGGCATGAGCCTTGATGCCGGCGGACATTTGACCCATGGCTCTCCGGTCAACTTCTCCGGCCGTTATTTCAACATTGTTCCTTACGGCGTCAATGACGAAGGTTACATCGACTATGATGAGGTCGAGAAAATCGCCCTCGAGTGCAAGCCGAAAATGATTATTGCCGGTGCCTCCGCTTATCCGCGCATCATCGATTTTAAGCGTTTCCGTGAAATTGCCGATAAAGTCGGCGCTGTTCTCTGGGTCGATATGGCCCACATTGCCGGTCTCGTTGCCGCTGGTCTCCATCCGTCGCCCATCCCGTATGCCGACGTCACCACCACGACGACCCACAAGACACTTCGCGGCCCCCGTGGCGGTCTTATCCTCGCCAGTGAGGAGTCCAACAAGCGCTTCAACTTCAATAAGAACATCTTCCCGGGCTGCCAGGGCGGTCCTCTGGAGCACGTCATTGCCGCAAAGGCCATCTGCTTCGGCGACGCACTGAAACCTGAGTTCAAGACTTATCAGGAGAACGTTGTCAAAAACTGCTCCGCTCTCGCCGACGAAATGCTGAACTGTGGCTTTAAGCTCGTCTCCGGTGGCACCGACAACCACCTTATCCTGGTCGACTTGACCAACATCGAGGACCTGACCGGTAAGATCCTCCAGAACAACTGCGACGAGGTACACATCACCCTGAACAAGAACTCCATCCCGAACGAGCCGCGTTCTCCGTTTGTTACTTCTGGTGTCCGCATTGGTACTGCGGCTGTCACTTCTCGCGGTTTTACCGCAGAGGATATGAAGCCGGTAGCCGACTGCATCTGGGATGTCGCCACTGACTTCGAGAACAAGAAGGAAGACATAGACGCCCGCGTCCACGAGCTGGTCAGCAAATATCCAATCTATGAATAATCGGAACATGGCGTTGCAGCCGTGCACCGAACGAGCCCCCGGAAACGGGGGCTTTTCTCTTGCATAAATTTCAAATTTCCCGTATTCTAAAGATGGTTAGTAAAGGCTAACCAATATTTTTTAATCATCGAGTTAACGTAAGCTAACTAAAGTTGCTGCCCTGTCGGCACCGGGAAAGGATAGAATTCATGAGCATTGTCATCGTTGGTGGAAACGAATGCATGGTACGGGAATATAAAAGTCTCTGTAAGGAATATAACTGCAAAGCCAAAGTTTACCCAAAGATGAGTGGGGGACTCCGTAACATTGGGAACCCGGATCTCCTCATCCTGTTCACCAGCACAACTTCCCATAAAATGGTCCAGTGCGCACTGAGCCAGGCAAAGCAGAATGACACAGCGGTTGCCCGCATTCATTCCGCCTCCAAGTCCGCTCTTCGAAAAGTTCTCGAAGAGAATGTTGGGAAAGCAGCTGCTGCTTGCTGAGGAGGAGACATTAATGTCCGATAAACAGCTGGTGGAGCAATGCTCGCCGACGCTTGCAGGTCTTAAGACCGGCAATCTATTCCGCTGTTCTTTCCGGAGCAGGGAAGGGCTCAATTCGGAGATACGACAGTTGAATCGCCAGCTCGGAAGAAAGGGAATTCGAGTCGTGGTCCTTTCGGTTGGTGAAAGTTCGGCGCTCATTTACCTCTATCGACCGGATCATCTGCAGAGGGATATGGATGATCCCACCGCAAGGCGACTGCTCCAAGAGCGGGGCTATCCTGTGGATGACCTCGGGCGCTGCGTTGTGCATCTGCAGCACCGAATCAGCAAGTGTGAGGAATTTCCCCATGAGATTGGTCTGTTCCTCGGATACCCGCCGAAGGATGTGCAGGGCTTCCTCGAAAAGGGACCCCATCGCTGCAAATGCACCGGTTGCTGGAAAGTCTATGGCGATGTAGCCTCTGCCCGCAGCACGTTCTCCCGCTATAAGAAGTGTACGGCGGCCTACAGCCGAATGATTGAAAAAGGAAAAACCATTGAGCAGCTCACAGTGGCTGTCTGAGAGGAGATATATCATGAAAATCGCAATTGTATATTGGAGCGGTACTGGTAATACCGAGGCTATGGCAAAGGAAATTGCTGTTGGCGCCAGAGGAAAGGGTGCCTCTGTGGATCTTTTCACCGCCGCTGATTTTGAAGCCTCCAAGGCAGGCTCCTACGACGTCCTCGCTTTTGGCTGCCCTGCCATGGGAGCTGAGGAACTCGAGGAAGATGAGTTCGCTCCTATGTTTGAGGCTGTTGAGCCGGAGCTAAGCGGCAAAAAGGTTGCTCTGTTTGGCTCCTACGGATGGGGCGACGGCGAGTGGATGCGCACCTGGCAGGAGCAGGTCGAGGGCGACGGCGCCAACATGGTTGCAGACGGTCTCATCGTCAATGAGGAGCCGGATGAGGACGGACTTGCGCAGTGCAAAGCATTGGGCGAGCAGCTTACCGCTTAATATCCCATAGTATAAAAAATATGCTGCTTCCTTTACTGGAAGCAGCATATTTTTCGTCTTGACGTATTGCTATCAGTCAAATAATATATTATTGTAAGTGGGATATCCCACCAACCTTGTTGCAGGGAGGGTGAAATATAGACAGTGTAAAAAGTTACAACGTGCACATTGACAGTAAAAAGCGTGTGACCCTCCGGGGTGCAAAATACCAGTATTATAATGTGAAAGAGTATGAGAACGGTTGCATTCTTTTAGAGCCTCGCGAACTATCTGTTCCTGCTACTATCTCTACTAAGACACTATCTGACATGGATCGTGCCATTGAAAGCTTCAAGGCGGGGAAGAAAAAAGAGCCTATAGACCTCTCTGACTTTGAATAGACATTATCCCATGGCTTATCAAATCTATATGGGAATCCCAGAAATGGAGGAACTCTGGCATTCTCTTCATACGAGGTATCGTGCGGGAGCAATGAGAATGTATTGGGTGTATGGGCCTGAAAAAAATAGTATTACAGTAATAGGATTAGAGCCACATCCAGAGGATAGTAAACATTCTTCATATGACAGAATCAAACTCTCTGAACTTCCTCCATTTCAAAAATAATTTACTAAAAGACATACAGCAGGCAATTGATACTTGGCTGTATGTCTTTTCTAATTCTCTTGACTTTTTTCCTAAGCAAATAGGTAAGTGCTCGAATGGTGGTTGCGCCCCGCTTCTTATTTGCTATAATATCGTCATATTCCATAAAGAAAGGAAATTTCCATGAAAGTTGCAGTCGTATTTTGGAGCGGGAGCGGGAACACCGAGGTCATGGCGGAGTCTGTTGCCCAGGGTGCCCGGAGCGCCGGTGCGGAGGTTGACCTTCTGAAACCCGTCCAGTTCAAAAGCGAGACGATAAATTCCTACGACGCCTTTGCCTTTGGCTGTCCCGCCATGGGCGATGAAGTTCTCGAAGAGGACAAATTTGACCCAATGTTCACCGCAGTGGAGAGTGACCTGGAAGGGAAAAAAGCTGCCCTCTTTGGTTCCTACGGCTGGGGCGATGGACTCTGGATGCGTAACTGGGAAGACCGTGCCCGCGAAGACGGCATCAATCTTGTCCATGCCAGTGTCATTGCCAATGAGTATCCCAGCGACGAGGATCTCAACGAGTGCAAAGATCTCGGCCGCTCCCTTGTGGGCTGACGGCGAAAGGAAGTCTTATCCATGAAATTGGTCGTCATGCGCCATGGGCAGACGAACTACAATAAAGAACACCGGCTGCAGGGCAGGAAGAATATTCCGCTGAGTGACAAAGGACTCTCCCAGGCTGCTGCCACACGGGACGAAATGATTGCTGCTGGTCTCCATTTTGATCGGGTTCTCAGCAGTCCGCTGGAGCGGGCCGTGCAGACGGCAGAAATCGTCGGTGGTGTAAACCGGGAGCAAATCGCCCGGGAAGAACGAATCATCGAAATTGACTTTGGTCCTCTGGAGGGCCAGCAGGTCGAGTCCCTCGACGACAATATGCGGAACTTTTTCAACGACCCAGCCGAGTACATTCCGCCGGAGGGGGCGGAAAGCTATGCGGAACTTCTTACCCGCATGGGAAGCTTTCTCTCGGCCATGCGGGAGGACAAGTCAGATGATACAATACTTGCGGTTTCCCATGGTGCTGCACTCCATGCCCTGTACATGCTGGTCACTGGCATTACCCTTGAACATTACTGGGACAAGGCCATTGGAAACTGCGGTTGGTTTGTCATTAGTAATGAGACAGGGGAGTGGGAAATAATCTCAGAGTCAATGCATGCTGAGGCGTGGACACTGCCGTCTGCCTCTTTCCTGAGTGGGGAATAATGGGCACACGAAGAAAAGCTTTCAAAGCTGCGTTTCCCAATACTATTCCAGTTATGACCGGCTATGTCTTCCTCGGCATCACCTATGGCATGCTCATGGCAACATCCGGCTTTCCGGCATGGCTGCCAGTGGTTACGGCACTTATCATTTACACCGGGTCCATGGAGTTTCTTCTGGTCTCTATCCTGGTTTCCTCCTTTAACCCTTTGTCTGCGTTTCTGACCACTATCATGGTGGGAGCGCGGCACCTGTTTTACGGAATATCCATGCTGGGAAAATACCGGGGGATGGGCTGGAAAAATTTTTATCTCATCTACACGACCAGTGACGAGACGTTTGCGGTCAATGTGTCGGCGGATATCCCGCCGGATGTGGATCGCGGCTGGTTCTACTTCTGGGTCTCACTTCTGGATCAGAGTTACTGGGTCATAGGAAGCGCCTTTGGCGGCATCTGTGGAAGCCTAATTACCGTGGACATGAAGGGACTCGACTTTGTCATGACGGCTATGTTTGCCGTCATCTTCCTTCAGCAGTGGGTCAAGGATGGAACGGGACCGAAATCGTTCTTCACCGATCATGTCTGTGAATTTATCGGCCTTGGGGGTTCTATTCTCTGCCTTATTCTATTTGGCCCGGAGAAATTTATGATTCCTTCCATGGTCCTCATACTAGTTCTGCTCCTGGTTCTCCGTAAGCCATTGGAGAAGCAGATTCAAAAGAAAGAGCAGGCGGAGGAGCAGGGGGTGGTCCCAAATGACTAGTACGCAACAGCTCATAACCATTGGTGTTGTTGTCCTAGGGACCGTTTTGACGCGTTTTCTTCCCTATTTGGTATTCCGGGAGGGGAAAAAGATTCCGCCTGTTGTGGACTATCTAGGCAAAGTTCTGCCGCCGGCTGTTTTCGGTTTGCTTGTTGTCTACTGTCTGCGCAATGTGAACTTCTTTGCGGGTACGCATGGAATTCCGGAAATGGTATCCCTTTCCGTTGTACTTTTACTTTATCTCTGGCGAAAAAATATGCTGGTACCCATGGCAGGAGGTACCATCTGTTATATGGTTTTGATCCGCGTTCTCTCTTAGCGAGAGGCGCGGAATTCTTTTTTGATAAAAAGATTGTACGCAACCGTTGACAGCGCAACTAATTTAATGTAGAATGTTGACAAGTCAAGGATTTGAGAGGAGATGGAAACTTGAATTCAGTTGGACAGCTGGTATCTATCCTGCACAGGCAGTACCAGATCTTTGTGAACAACGCCCTGGAGGACCTGAATATCGGTTCCTCAGAATATCAGTTTCTGGTCCTTGCATGCCGGGAAGAGGGGCTCATTCAGGAGCAGATCTCAGAACGGCTCGTCATTGACAAGGCTGCCACAGCCCGCGCCCTCTGCAGCCTGGAGGGAAAGGGGTATATTTACCGCGTGGAGGCGGAATGTGACCACCGCAAGAAGAAAGTTTATCCCACCGAGGCCGGAAAGGCCTGCCTTCCCATCATCCGAAGCCGTCTTAATAACTGGACGAACATGGTCATGGAGGAATTGGATTCGGACGATATAAAAACAGTGACCGATTCCCTGGAAATCATGACTACGAGGGCATTTGCACTGAACCACATCATTTCATGTGACGAAGAGAAAGGAAAAAAGCCATGAAAAAGATTTTATTCATTGTCGGTTCGCTCCGTAAAAATTCATTTAACCGCCAGCTCTCTGCTGCCGCCAAGGAAGCTCTTGCAGGCTAAGCGGAGGTAACATATCTCGACATTACACAGGTCCCGTTTGTAAACCAGGACATTGAATTCCCGGCTCCGGAGGCCGTCACTGCCATTCGTGAGGCAGTGGGTGCCGCCGATGCACTCTGGATTTTCACCCCCGAGTACAACTTCAGCTACCCGGCACCCCTCAAGAACACGCTGGACTGGCTCTCCCGTCCGGTCGTGGCCGGTGATTATGAGCACGGCACTGTACTCACTGGCAAACCTGTTGCCATCAGTGGCGCTGCCGGTAAGTCCGCAGCAGGCGGAGCACGAAAGAAACTCACCGAACTCCTCAAGATGATTGGCACCGAGCCCATTGAGGATCCGCAGGTTGGAATCGTCCTTGACGGTCCGGCTTTCATGTCGGACAAATTAACCCTGACCGATGAGAACAAGGCTGCCCTTGCCGCTGAGGCAGAGGCACTTCTCGCAAAACTCGACTAATAAAGGAGGCGATACCATGTCCAGAATGCCTGTTGTATTCTCGGGCCATGGAAGCCCAATGCTCGCCCTCGAGCACAATGAAATAACCGAGACCCTGCAAAGCATGGGTGCGAAGATTATTGAAAAATTCGGTAAGCCGAAGGCTATCCTCGCAGTCTCTGCCCACTGGTATGCACCAGGTACCTATATCCAGAGTGCCGCAAAGCCCCGCCAGGTCTATGATATGTACGGGTTCCCGGATGAGCTCTATCGGGTCAAATATCCGGTAGATGGGTATAAACCGCTGACACAGGACGTCAAATCCGCCTTGGGCGATTCAGTCTCCGTCAACGACAACTGGGGCATAGACCACGGCACTTGGACTGTGCTCTGCCACATGTTCCCGGATGCAGATATTCCTGTTGTTCAACTATCGGTGAATCGCCAACTGAGCGCAGAGGAGTCCTACGAAATTGGCCGGAAACTGAACGGACTTCGCGACCAGGGGTATCTCATCTTTGGCAGCGGCAACGTAGTCCACAATCTGCGCCGCGTCGAGTGGGATAACCCAGGTGGGTCAAAGATGACTGTCGCATTCAACGACTATATCCGCAATGCCGTGGAGGCCCGCGACGATGACACGGTCATTCACTATGAGAAAGGTCCTTATGCGGAATATGCCGTTCCCACGGATGATCATTATCTACCGCTGATTTACATTCTCGGAGCAGCGGACCCGGGGGAGAAACCCACAGTGTTCAATAACGTCTGTAATCTGGGGGCGTTGGCTATGACGGGGTTTGCGTTTGGTATTTAATGACGTTTGCTCTTTCAATGGATAAAATAATATAACCACCGGGCTGAAAATATTTCCAGCTCGGTGGTTATTTATAGATTTAGTACTGGAAAGATACGCTGAAGTCTACACCATCATCCCAATATGTCAGTTTACCGTTTTCAATGCGAAATTCATCTGTTCGTTTTGAACGATCCTTGGCATTTATTGAAGAGGCTATCTCCGTAGTTGTTAATCTGGAAAGAGTTCCATTTTTGTATTTATATGTTGTTAAGTAGGCATCATCGGATGGTCCCTTTGACTTGACTTGAGTAACAAAACCATTTTTATCATAGGAGACATTAAATGTATAATACCAAGTTTCCCAATCATATTTACCACTGACAAGTCGACCATCTGAGTCATAGGTATAGTAATGATAGACTGGATCATTAGTTCCAGTCTGTTCTTTTATCTGAACAATTTTATTTTTGTCATATTTATATTCAACGTTAACGACAGTATCACTATCACCTGTAAAGATGTTATAGCTGACTAGTTTTCCATTGTTCACGTGAAAATGGATTTCCTCAAAGTTACTGTTCTCAGAATTTTCATCACTGTTTTTCGGATCCGAATAACGATAATCAATCGTAGTGATCTTTCCGCTTAATATCGCATCACTGCATGCAAAAATATGCGGCTCATGATCCCGAAAGGAATCGAAAAAGTAATAAATATTTCTTTCGTTAAAGGAAGTCAACAAGAGCGGATACTGTTTGATTTTAGAGTAATCAATCAAAGAACTTAATAGAGAATCATCTATGATCCATGTGTCTCCCTGAATCGACAATAATTTTTCATCGCTACTATAAGTAATAGTACTTTCCATAGTATCTGGATTTGTTTCATCGTATGAACTTGTGTAGGCTCTGATTGGTAGGGGTATTGCAGCAAACGCGGTCAAACAGCATGTACTCATCAAAACGATTGCTAGAAATATGGATATTATACTTCGTCTAATACTACGAACTTTCATGTTTTTTCTCCTCCTTATATACTAGATAGATTAAATATTGCAAAAGAATGTTTTATCTGAGGGAGGTAGAATGATACTCAATATTTATTCACTAAATTATTACAAAATAAGTATGGGAAGTCCCTTGACGCCTTTGCTACACTAAAAGCAAAAGGAGATGTTTCTATGAGCAAAAAAGCATTGGGTCCCAAGGCCCTCATCTATCCGCAGCCCGTTCTCATCTGTGGCACCTATGCCGAGGACGGCACACCTGACGCCATGAATATTGCCTATGGCGGTGTTGTCAATGGTAACCGTGTTCAGATCAATATCGGTGTTCGCCACAAGACTTCCGACAACATTAAAGTAAAGCAGTGCTTCACCATTGGAATTGCCGACGTGAAGAATGAGCTGCAGGCAGACTATGTCGGTGTTGTCTCCGGCAAGGATACTGCAGATAAGGTTGCAAAGACAGGCTGGACGGTTACTAAGAGTGAGTATGTCGACGCTCCGGTCTTTGAAGAACTTCCTATTACGCTTCACTGCAAGGTAGAGGAAATCAACCAGTACAACCAGACGCTCCGCATCGTTGCTGAAGTCGTAGAGACGACAGTGGATGAGTCCGTCCTTGACGCAGAGGGGAAAATTGATACCGCAAAACTCGAGGCCATCTCGTTTGATCCGGGCAACATGAAGTATCTCAAGGTCAGCGAGGTTGTCGGCAACGCATTTGCCGACGGAAAAAAGCTGTAAGAACAAGACCCTGTTTTTCTTCAAAAAATTAGTGCGAGCTCGTTATAACGAACTCGCACGATTTTTTTGCGGAAATTTAATATGTTTTTAGGAGAAGAGGGTTTCCTTGAGGTATCTCACCGCCTTGGAGACCACCTCTGGTTCCATCCACTCCGGTGCCTCCAACGCCATATCCATGGAATATGCAAACATACGAACCGCATGTTCCATGAGCTGCTGTGGATTCGGCGGATCCTTACGCAGAAGACGCTGGTACACTTGCTCATAGACACCGCCCATGACAAATGTGACGCTGTCCTGGATGCGGGGAGAGAGGTCCAAGGCGAAGACAGAGCTGTATCGCCCGGCCCATGAGATATCCTCTTGAATGATGACCTCGGTGACCTCCCGGCTGCTCAATATATCCTGGGTAAAGCGCTGAAGCTCAGGCCCGGAAAGCATCAAGGCGAACTGCAGCGTACCAATTCGAAACAGGTGCTCGAAGTATCCGTCATCCGCCGGCCCACGCTCTTCCAGCCAGCCATTGGCCGCATTCAGCAGGTCCTCGAAGAAGTCGCTGATAAACAGGCTTTTCTTCGGGAAATGTTTCTGGATGTTGGACTTCTGTGTCCCCAATGCATCCGCAATTTGCTGGTAGGTCGTCTTTTGATATCCCACCTCAAGAAACAGCTGCCGGGCTGTTGTCTCAATGGCAAGCTTTTTCTCTGGCTCTGGGGGACGACTCATTTTGCAGTGACCTCCGTAGTCTCCGGTTTATATTCCGGCAGGTGGCGATAGTAAATGTAGTAGGCAATAGCAAGACCCGTAGCGCATACGCCTGCGAAGTAGACATAGAAGTTGCGCATAATGGGATCAAACGACGGCATGATGACAAAATAACCGTCTGCCTGCGCAATGATCAGGGCAATAGCGACACTGGGGCTCATGCCCTTGCGGCTGCCGCGCTTCGAGCTCATCTGGAAGTTCCAAATCACACAGCCTGTGAACGTGGTCAGGAACATGATGTGGCAGAGCGGATCTTCCATGACGCTCCACAGGAACCAGTAGGCGGCAATGAAGCAGACCTGAACGCCAATATACATCCAGATTGCCTGTTTGCGGCTCTTGGCGTGCGGGAAAATCTCTGTGGTCAGGTCATATTTCATGCTCTGGTAATGGACCACGAACTCCATGAGGAACCAGACAACAAGACCGAACCAGAGGAACTCCGAAAACCAGTGGTGTGTGGGGGATGTCTTGTCAAACCACCGCGAGAACCCGACAACATAGCAGAAGTCATTGGCGAAGTTCCACATGTTGGACTGCCAGGACATGCCGGACGTCTTCTGCTTGAAGCCGACCCGGATGCATTTGTAGTAGTACCAATAGAAGCATAGCATAGCAATGCCCCAGCCAATGTAGACTGGCAGATACCAGTCGTTAAGGCGCGCCAAATAGGTGGCCAGTGCATAATGTAGACCCATATTTCATTTCTCCTTTCGTATGGGCGATTTAGTATACATGTATACCTTAAAGATATCCTACCTCTTTACGTTTTGCAAGAGCATCCAATATGAAATTTCAGTTCAAAAAAATACTGCGAGCTCGTTATAACGAACTCGTCGTAATTATTTTGGTAAATATGGTAGAGTAGAGAGGAAGGGAGGGGAACGCCATGATTCTGAGCACCGGACAGCGTACGGACATTCCGGCGTTCTATGCGGAATGGTTCGCAAATCGCCTCAAAGCGGGGGAGGTCTATGTCCGTAGCCCATATCAGGAGCACACGGTATATCGGTACACGCTGGACCCCTCTGTTGTGGACTGCATTGGATTCTGCACGAAGAACCCGGAGCCCATGTTTCCTTATATGAACCTGCTGCAGGAGTATGGGCAGTTCTGGTACGTGACAATAACACCCTATGGCAATGACCTGGAGCCCCGCGTCCCGGATAAACACCACATGCTGGAAGTGTTCAAGACGCTCTCCGGGTATGTTGGCATCCCGGCGATTGGCTGGCGGTACGATCCCATCCTACTCACCGAAAAATATACCCCAGAATACCATCTGCGAGCCTTTCAGACCATGGCAGAAGCCCTGGAGGGTTATACGGATAATGTGGTCATTAGTTTTGTGGACCGATACCAAAAGGTTCGGCGGAACTTCCCAGAGTTGAAGGATGTGCCCCATGCGGTGCAGAGGGATATTGGAGTGGAAATCGTCTCCATCGCCCACGAACACGGAATGATAGTGCGGCCCTGTGCGGAGGGCGACTGGTTGGAGCCTTACGGGGCCGACTGTTCCGGGTGCATGACGATTCCCATGTTTGAGCGGGCTATTGGAGAGCACTTGGACGTGCCGCACCAAACCAAGGGACGGAAGGAGTGCGCCTGTTTTTTGTCCAATGATATTGGGGCGTATGACACGTGCCCGCACTTGTGCAAGTATTGTTACGCTAATAATGACCCGAAGCGGGTGGCGGAGAATTTTCGGGCACATGACCCGGAGTCGCCATTCCTTGTTGGGAATTTTGAGGAGGGGGACCGGATCATAGACCGGTCGCAGAAGTCTTGGATCAGTGGGCAGATGAGATTCTTTTAGTATGGTATAATATCTATGACATAAAATATGACATGAAGAAGGGATCATTATGGGAATGAATGACACCCCGTCCGCGGATCGCATCCATATCGGCTTCTTTGGATGTCGGAATGCGGGCAAGTCCAGCATTGTGAACGCTGTTACCGGTCAGGATCTGGCGGTGGTATCGGACGTCAAGGGTACCACGACAGACCCGGTATACAAGGCCATGGAGCTGCTGCCTATGGGACCTGTTGTCATTATTGACACGCCCGGCATTGATGATGTGGGAGAGTTGGGTGAAATGCGGGTTCGGAAGGCACGCCAAGTGCTGAATCGCGCAGATGCGGCGGTCCTTGTCACGGACTCCACCCGGGAGCTGAACCAGGCGGAGCAGGAACTCATGGACCTGTTCCGGAAGAAGGATATCCCGTTCGTCCTTGTGCGGAACAAGGCGGATTTGCCCGAGTCGTTGCCACAGGTGCCCGCTATTGGGGCTGAGCCTGTCTGTACGGTCAGTGCGCTGAAGAAGACGGGTATTGAGGAACTCAAGGAGACCATCGCCCGGCTTGTGAAGACCGGGGATGAAAAACTTCGCATTTGCGGTGACCTGCTGCACCCGGGGGACATGGCCATTCTGGTCGTGCCCATTGACAAGGCTGCACCCAAGGGGCGGCTCATCCTGCCACAGCAGCAGACTATCCGGGACATCCTTGAGGCAGACGCAGCGTGCGTCGTCGTGAAGGAATATGAGCTTCGGGAGACTTTTGAGCAGCTTAAAGTCAAGCCGGCCATGGTCATTACAGACAGCCAGGTATTTGCTAAAGTGGCTGCAGACACGCCGCCCGATGTGCCGCTGACCTCATTCTCTATTTTGATGGCTCGGTATAAGGGCTTTCTGGACGCTGCGGTTCACGGTGCCGCTGCCATTGACAAGCTGCAGCCCGGCGACAAAGTGCTTATCTCGGAAGGGTGTACCCACCATCGGCAGTGCGACGACATTGGCACCGTCAAAATTCCGCGATGGCTCAAGAACTATCTCGGGTTCCCCATCCAAATTGACACCACATCGGGACGGGACTTCCCAGACGACGTCTCCGACTACTCGCTGGTCATCCACTGCGGCGGCTGCATGCTCACAGAGCGCGAAGTCCGCTACCGCATGAAGTGCGCTCAGGACCAGAACGTACCGTTTACGAATTACGGCGTCACAATAGCGTTTATGCAGGGTATTCTGAAACGCAGTCTGGAAATCTTCCCGTATCTTCTGGAAGAGTTTGAGGAATGAGGGGGCGCCCATGACTTACTACGGAGAAGAGAGCCGGCGGGCGCGGGATAACTTCCCGTTGGAGCACCGCCGGACGGATATGAAACTTATCTACGCCATCGTCGACGTGAAGAAGGCGGCGGCCAAGACCTACCTGAATCTTGGGGTGAACCCCGAGGTGTATCAGGCTATAATCAACGCCTGTGACCGTATCTTGGCGGGCGATGCAGCAGATCAATTCATAGTAGAAGCCCTCCAAGGCGGCGCTGGCACCTCTACCCACATGAATGTCAATGAAGTGCTGGCAGGTATGGCATCCGAACAGTTGGGACGTCCGGTACATCCTATTGATGATGTGAACCGGGGACAGTCTACCAATGACGTATATCCTACGGCTCTGCGCATTGCTTCCATCCGCTGCATTCGGGAGCTCAGCGACGAGTGCGCCAAACTCCAGGAGTCATTGCAGAAGCGGGAGAACGAGTTCGACGCCATTGAAAAACTCGGCCGCACCGAGATGATGGACGCCGTTCCCGTCACCCTCGGCGAGGAGTTTGGTGCCATTGCCCAGGCTATTGCCCGTGACCGTTGGCGCATTTATAAAGTTGAGGAGCGTCTGCGCCAGGTGAACATCGGAGGCACCGCCGTCGGCCTGAGTGACACCGCAGACCGCAAATACAAACAGCGGGTCATTGAGGTCCTCCGCCGCGACACCGGCATTGGCCTTGCCGCCGCTGAGTACCCCATGGACGTGACCCAAAACAACGACGTCTTCGTCGAGGTTTCCGGCCTCCTTAAGGCTCTTGCCGTGAACCTGATCAAACTCTCCAATGACCTGCGCCTCATGAACTCGGGTCCCTATGGTGGCTTCGGCGAAATTCACCTGAAACCCATGCAGAAGGGCAGTTCCATTATGCCCGGCAAGGTGAACCCGGTCATTCCGGAAATGACAATGGAGTGCGCCATGCGGGTCATTGCCAATGATACGGCTATTACCATGGCCGCTTCCCGCGGCGACTTCGAGTTGAATGCGTTCCTTCCTTTGGTGGCGGACGCATTGCTGGAAAGCCTTCATCTGCTTACGAAAGCTTGCGCAATTATGCGGGAGAAATGCATTGATACCCTTGAGGCGGACCCGGAGCGCTGCAAGCAACTGCTGGATCACAGCTTGGCCCGTGCCACTTCGTATGCGCCGGTCCTCGGGTATGACAAGGTTACTGAGGTAATCCGGGAAGGCGGGACGCCGGAGGAGATCATGGCGAGGTTGGAGGAACTGAAGGAGGGGAAATAGGGGCGATTTACCTACAGGTTAAATCTTTTAGCCCTTCTGTAGGTAGAAATCTGCTTTGATTTGCTGAACTTTACCTACGCTTCCTAAATTTATTAAACTATGTAGGTAGAAATTTTTGGTTACCAAAAGGTAACTTACCTACGCCTAAAAAGATTTTTAATAATTGTAGGTAGAATTCAATGGAAAGGCTTTCTCTAAATACCTACACCTTGTACTTTTGGGTAAGTAGTGTAGGTAATTTTGCTTGGTTACTCGGGATTACTTACCTACACATTAGCTATATTAATTAGTTTGTAGGTAATTTCCCGCCTGAAGGAATAATAAATCTACCTACGTTTTCTTAAAATAATGGAACCCGCAGGTATTTCCCATTTATCATCAAACAAAAAAAGGGAGCACCCACCCGGATGCTCCTTTCTCCATATTTCCCAAAAAAACTACTGAAACCTTTTCATCATCTCTTTCATCAACATTTCTGCCGCCGGCGAAAAAGCTTGATATTTCTTCCAGATAACATACATTCCAGAAGTGGCAACCCCTTTCAAAGGACGGAAACAGAGATCACTGGTCTCACTGGTATCCGTCAGCTTGTCATAGGATATGGCATATCCAATTTCCTCGCGGACCATGATGGCAGCATTATAGAAAAGATTATAAGTCGCAACAATATTTAGCCTTTCTTCCTCTCCAGCAAACCATTGTGGAAAGTCCTGATCAATCCATTGCCTGGAACAGATCAGAGGGAGACCGAAAAGTTCTTCTGGGGCGATGGAGTCTTTTTGGGAAAGTGGAGAGTCCTTTCGCATAATAACACCCCAAATATCGGTCGCCGGAACAGTCAAATAGTTGTATTTCGACAGGTCGACATAGCTCATGACCAGGGCGAAATCGAGAAGGCCCTTGTCCAGACGCTGTGTGACATCCTCCATGTTTCCGCTGTAGATATTGCAGCGAATTTTAGGATGTGTTTCCTGTAGAGATTTTACCGCCCTTGCGAAATATTTGAGTCCATCCGACTCTGCGGCACCGACGTAGATTTCACCTCCGTCAATGTCATCCAGAGACTGGAACTCTGCCATAGTCTTATCCACAAGATCAAGGATATCTTCTGCCCTTCTTCGCAGGAGCATTCCCTCATCGGTCAGATTGATGGAGTAGCTGGATCTGGTGAAAAGCTTGACCCCAAGTTCTTCTTCCAGGTCTTTCAACTGTTTGGATATCGTTGGTTGTGAGATATGGAGACGCTCTGCGGCTCTGGACATATTTCCCTCTCGTGCCGTTTCCAAAAAATAGCGAAGCGTTCGAATTTCCAAAAAATCGCCCCCTGAATTTCGTTCTGAAGATATTCTAAATTAGAATACTGCGATATGCAAACAAACTATTCGATATATCTATTCAATACAGATATACTGAAGTTGCAGAAAGTTCTGGAATATCTCGAAAACGGGGTGAGGTGCTGCCGTGGCACAGGCAAATGACAGAAAAGAAATACTTCATCAGAATTTGATAGACGCTGGGTGCCCCATAGAACTTACAAGAATATGTATGGAACTGGCAGAACAGGGAAATAATAATGCAATGATAGAAATCCTTTCCAGACACCGGCAAGACCTGCTGAATAATATCCATCAGGGGCAGGACGCACTGGATTGTCTGGACTATCTGGTTCACCAGCTGAAAAAACGAACTTAAGCGGAAAGGATATGGACAAATATGATCACGAATGAAATGCTGACATTGAACAATGGTGTGAAGATTCCGAAGATGGCTCTCGGCGTCTGGATGATCCCAGATGAGGAGGTTTCGGATGCGGTCAAAGCAGCTCTTAATCTCGGAATTCGCCACATCGACACGGCACAGGCCTATGAGAACGAGCGCGGCGTCGGACAGGGAGTCCGGGAGAGCGGCATTCCGCGGGAAGAGATCTTTGTGACTTCCAAGGTCGCTGCAGAAAACAAGACCTATGAGTCCGCCTTGGCATCCATCGATGAGACTCTGAAAAAGACGGGACTTGATTATCTCGACATGATGATCATCCATTCCCCGCAGCCGTGGGTGGATGTGAACCAGTCGGACAACCGCTACTTCGAAGAAAATGTGGAAGTCTGGCGGGCGATGGAGGATGCCTTAAAAGCCGGAAAACTCCGTGCCATCGGCGTGTCGAATTTCCAGAAAGAGGATATTGATAATATCCTTGCCCATTGCACCGTGAAGCCCATGGTAAACCAGGTGCTTTCCCACATCACAAATACCCCAATTGATCTGATTGAATATTGCCAGTCAAAGGGAATTATCATGGAAGCCTATTCTCCTGTTGCTCATGGTGTGGCTCTCCGTAATGAAAAGATTGGAGAAATTGCAAAGAAATATGGCGTGTCTATTCCGCAGCTCTGCATCCGCTATGATTGGCAGCTCGGTATGATCGTCCTTCCGAAGACGGCTAATCCGGATCATATGAAGCAGAACATTGACATCGACTTTGTGATTTCCGATGAGGACATGGAACTGTTGAAGAACATGGATTAGATCACAAGCTATGATGAGTTTGCTTTCTTCCCGGTTTATGGTGGTAAAATCGGTGCTGAACGAGCAGAGGACGGCATCGTTGCCATGAATGACGATAATGAAGGCAAATAAGAAGTGGGGAGAAAAATGGGTAAAAAAGTTGTAATCATTTCTACAAGCCTCAGAAAGAACAGCAATTCCCATGCACTGGCAGAGCAGTTTGCCAATGGTGCACGGGACGCAGGCAATGAAGTAGAATTCATTTCCCTTTCGGGAAAGAAAATTGAGTTCTGCACGGGATGTCTTGCATGTCAGAAGATCGGCCATTGCGTCATCCAGGATGATGTACAGGAAATTGAGCCAAAGGTGCTTGAAGCCGACGTCGTCGTATGGGCAACCCCCATCTATTACTATGAGATGTCCGGGCAGATGAAAACCCTAATTGACCGCCTGAACCCCATGTTCCCAAAGGATTATCGTTTTCGTGATATATATTTTCTGGCCTCCGCGGCGGAGGATGCAGAGTATACACCGCAAAGGGCAATCGAGGGCTTAAAAGGCTGGATCGACTGCTTTGAAAAAGCATCTTTCAAAGATTATGTTTTCTGCGGTGGCGTCAATGATCCCGGAGATATCCAGGAGAATGAAAAGCTTAGAGAAGCTTATATAATGGGAAAAGCCGTTTAAAATCAACTCCCCATCATCGGTGTCATTCCGGTGGTGGGGAGTACTATTTTTGGGGGGTTCAGGGATTATGCTTCCTGCCAATCCTCTTTATACAGGATTTCACCGCCATTGGCCAGGAATTCGTCCTTCATAGGCAGCTTGAATGCCTGGTAGACGAACTCAATGGAGGTCAGGACGCAGAGGACACCGAGGATATACCAAGCCGGCTGATGCAGTCCCGGAATAATGGTGGCGAAAAAGCCTACGCCCTTCGGCATGAAGTTGAAGATGGTGCTGCTGAGCATTTTTGCACAACTTGTGGAATTCTGCGCATTTTGTGGTAGAGTGGAAATAAGAAAGAGGGGAACGACATGGAAGACCGGCGAATCGCCCGGACGAAGAAAGCATTAAGGGACGCATTCATTCGTCTGCTGCGGCACAAGTCTTTTTCGGAGATAACCGTCTCGGAGCTCACGCGGGAGGCAGACATTGACCGCCGGACGTTCTACACGCATTACGACAACATTGCGGAGATCGTGGACGAAATTGACGCAGAGGCCATCCAGATTCTGGAAGATGCTATTCAGGATATCCCCGTGAACTCCCGGGAATTCTTCGAGGCCCTGACCCACATCATGGTGAACAACTACGAGTACTATGAGGTCATCATCCAGAACCGCGGGTTCTATTCGCTGGAATACCGCTGCAAGAGCATCCTACGCAAGGCTCTCATCAAGTATTACACAGGACGCACTGAGCTGGATCCGGTCAAGCTGGAGTTCTATGCGGAGTATGAGGCGTCCGGTATCATGAGCGTCTACACACACTGGCTCCGCCATGGCAAGCCCCTCGAGCTGCCCGAACTGACGGACCTCGCATATAATGTCGCGGTGGGCGATCCACTACTTCTTCAGCAATTCAAGGAGGCACAGCCATGAAGCTCAACAACGGCGTAAAAATACCAGAGATTGGTTATGGGACATACAAAATTGAATCGCCCAAGGCCGAGGAACTCACCCGGATGGCCATTGACGCCGGGTACCGCCTCATAGACACCGCCGCCTTTTACGGCAACGAGGAGGGAGTGGGCCGCGCCATCCGCACCTGCGGCGTCCCCCGGGACGAAATCTTTCTGACCACCAAGGTCTGGAACACCGACCGCGGCTACGACAACACCCTGCGTGCCTTCGATGCCTCCATGGACCGCCTCGGCCTCGACACCCTCGACCTCTACCTCATCCATTGGCCCGCCAATTATCTCCAATTTGGCGATGCAGCGGTCGATATTAACCGCGACACCTGGCGCGCCCTCGAGCGCCTCTACAAAGACGGCCGTGTCCGCAGCATCGGCCTTTCAAATTTCTTGTCACAGCACATTGCCCCAATCCTCGACAGCTGCGAAATCCCGCCCATGGTGGACCAGATTGAATTCCACCCGGGATGGTATCAGGGCGGCGCACTGCGCTACTGCAAAGATCATAACATTGCAGTGGAGGCGTGGAGCCCAATGGGCCGTTCCTCTGTGTTCCAGCATCCAACAATTGTAGCCATGGCAGAGAAGTACGGGAAGACCCCGGCGCAGATTTGTCTCCAATGGGTGGCGCAACATGGCATTATCCCAATTGCTAAGTCCTCGTCTATGCAGCGGATGGAGGAGAACCTTAAGTTCTCGGATTTCAAGCTGGAGGAAGGGGACATGGAAGCTCTCAATGCGTTGAATGCGATTGGGGGGAGTTGTAAGAGGGCGGATGATATTCTGTTTTGAAAGGAAGATAATAATGAAGTTTAGGTAAATTGCAAGTTCAACTTGAACACTGATACGAATTAAGTTTCATCTTTGGGTCGGATTGATATATTTGGTTTAAAAATTCCTCGAATAGTTC
>Ga0256406_1001660_pt1 | contig 34976 bp, 32 predicted proteins | sample RumenRJG_03DNA_FD_185986 | JGI IMG/M metagenome (GOLD analysis project Ga0256406, IMG submission 185986) | Bovine rumen microbial communities from Lethbridge, Alberta, Canada - RJG_03 | ecosystem: Host-associated > Mammals > Digestive system > Stomach > Rumen | place: Canada: Alberta | collected...
TGGACAACTCTCCAAGCACCGCGATTTTTTTAACAATTTCAAATTTGAATTCACTCATATTGATTCACTCCTGACTTCATGATATTTTTCTATCATAACAGCATTCTATAGTTTGTCTACAGAAATTCTTTATGCTGAATCTGTGTTCACATTCTTAACAATGAAATGCCTTCGAGTTTTATCGCTTTCACTTTATCCTGGCTCTCGCCAACCGCTGCCAGGTAATCTGCGATCGTGAAGATATCGTTTTTCGCCTGGATATTCGAATAGCTTTCCTCCGTAAAATGTGCAAATCTGTTTCGGACATCCAGGAGATCATTTACAAGATCCCAGTTCATCCGGAAAAATGTGCTCATATTTTTCTCTCTAAGATCATTCCAGTTCTTCTGCAAGATCTTTAACAGGACATACAGATCAAGCTGATTAAGCTGATCAAGGTCATTGGTGTTGGCCCGCATTTTTACGGCCTCTTCCTTTTCCAGAGAACAAATCTCCTGCTTCTCTTCTCGAAGATCTGCACGTTTTACAGAAAAAACATCACGCGTCTTCCTAAGAGTCCTCTTCGTAGTACTTTTGGCTTTACTTCCGAGTGATGGTACAGATAAATTGCCAAAGCTCTCAATCGGTTCGATATAATACTTCTTGATATATTCTTCGATTGCTGGATAGAAGCTTTTGACACTGATACGATTCGAATCCTTCTCTGAATTGTCGTTAACATTCTTGGTTACGTCCTGATCCAGGTCTGCCATGTTCTTATCCTCACTTTTTACTTCTTATGTCTCTTAAGATAATCCCGTGCGATGTTTACTTCTTATGCCTCTTAATATAATCCCGCTCGATATCTTCTTTCCAGTCTTCCGGAATGTCCGCACATTCAGCATCACATGCTCTAAAGCAAGAAACTGCTTCATTCAACGCGCGATAGATGGTCTTAGTGCCTATCTCATCGTTTTCGTAATTCACCGCATGTTCCTTGCGGATGCCGAACCTTCCAGCGGTCTCGATTGCATCGATATTCGCACCGAGGGACAGGAACTGCCAATGATCTTTCTCCTGTTTCTGTTCGACCATCTGCTTCACCTTCGTGAAATCGTATCTGCCGGAAGCATTCTCCATACCATCTGTCGTAATCACGAAAAGTGTTTTCTCTGGGCAATCCTCTTCACGGATGTACTTGTGCACGTTTCCAATGTGATGAATGGCACCGCCGATCGCATCAAGAAGTGCTGTGCACCCGCCGACGAAATATTCGTTTTCCGTCATCCGTGGCACATCCCGGATCGGTACTCTGTCATACAGGACCTTTGACTCATCATCAAAGAGTACTGTCGATACAAGTGCCTCGCCATCTTCCTTCTTCTGCTTCTCGATCAAAGAATTGAAACCGCCGATCGTATCCTTCTCGAGACCATTCATCGATCCGCTTCTGTCAAGAATAAATACAAGCTCTGTTAATCCCTTTTTCATTTTGCTTTCCTCCTGCTGAAAAGAATTGTTTTCTTTGTTTCTGATGTAAGCATACTGAATTTAAGAGCTTTAAAGGTATCCTGGCAGGGGACATTTATCAGTCATCGCGGTCGTATTCGTAATCGTCCATCGCTGCTTCATCTACTACATTAGAATTCTCAAAATTCGTTATCGTCTTCCCAAATGTTATCATCGCTGTCTGAATCGTCGTCCTCATAGTCATCGTCATTGAAGGGATCGTCTTCGTCGATATCATCATGATCAAGATCATCACAGTCGTCCTCATCCTGGTCATCATCTGACGAATCGGTATCATCAAAGTCGTTATCCTCCTCATCATCTTCTTCATATTCTCCGACAAGTTCGTCATCATCATCATCGCCTTTGCCGTTTCCGCGCATCATATCGTTCAGCACGGAAAAACCGAAGGCACGCTCACCGGCGTCAATCTTACCGTCTCGGTTCAAGTCGTTAAATCCGAAATCAAAAAGGTCTCTCATGTTTGTTTCCTCCTCGTTATGAAAGGTTATTGTGGTCAATTGCTACTTGGATTATGTTGTTTGCTTCTCTCGAATAGGTATTCTGGCAGGAGACATTTATCAGTAATCATGGTCGTATTCGTAATCATCCATTGCGGCTTCATAGGCTTCGTCGTAATCATCGTAATCGCCGCTGTCAAGATAATCCTCTACATTGTCTTCTGCATAATCCTCGGCGTCATTATAGCCTTCATATTCATCCGCATAGCTGTGATGAGATGAACTGCTGCTGTAAGAGCGTGAACAAGAATAGCTATTGTACGAAGAGTAAACATTAGACGAGGATATGGTTTCGGGTTCAGATTTGGCATGGTAGGTATATACCCTGGAAGACGTTGTTTCTGGGATGGTTTCAACTGTTCGTGGTTTGAAGGCTTCTTCACTCTGTTTGGTACTCGAAAATTCAGATACTTTTCTTGTCTGATTCCTGGAAATGGCCACGATTCCTATGAAACATATAATCGTCAGTGCTCCTGCGATGCCAAGCCATCGATTATCACTTGCGTGATTCTGTTTACGGTTTTTCCAGGCATTCGCGATGCCTTTTAATATCCAACTGCAGATGACATCCACTGCAAATACGAACAATGCCAAGCATAGAATAACAAAGATTACCATTTTTCTACCTCGCCTCTCTATGATTTTCTTCAAGTTTCCGATTGTTTTATTACCTACAGTTTAGCCCCGTCAGGATGAAGGATAAACTGCTGTAGCTGCGGATTAGAGGGTTCTATTCATCCTTTTGAAAAGGAATAGATAGTTTTCTCCGATGATTCTATGATACGCTTTTCATGTACAAAAAAATGAGCCGATGATATCATGCATCATCAGCTCATATTGTGCTGTTCAGTTTCTATTAATATTAAATTTACGCAACCCCTATAAACGAACGTCAATTCACATCTGTTTTAATTCTTCATCTACTGTAGGGAAAGGAATAATATTTTTGGGTTCATGCTGTCTTGCATTCCACATAGTAAGCTTCATCTGCATATTCATCCAACTCTCTGCTGAAGTGTTTGTTGCCTCAGCAATTCTAATCGCCATTTCCGGACTAAGTGCAGACTTTTCGTTTACAAATTCTGACAGTGTCTTTCTTGTAACTCCTAATTTTTTTGCAGCATCCGTTATGGTCATATTTAAAGGCTTCATAACATCTTCTAGAAAAACATTTCCCGGATGTGTAGGCTTCCTTGTCATCATTTTTCCTCCTCTCAATGATAATCCTGATAATCAACCAAATAGGCATCTTGCCCTTCAAAATAAAAAGTCATCCGCCAATTACCGTTAACTGTAACTGACCACATATCTTTCTTATCACCTACTAATTGGTGAAGTCGATATCCGGGAAGGTTCATATCCTCCGGTGCTATACTGGCATCTAAACGATCCAACATTCTTCCAAGCTTATTTGCATGCTCAGGTTGAATTCCCTTTTTGGATCCAGTTTTATAAAATTCTTCCAAACCTTTATGCTTAAATGATTTTATCATATATGAATTGTATCCCGCAACGTTACGCGTGTCAAGAAACCATGCTCTACATTTTTATAAAAGATATCCTTGCTCGATCGCAGCTATTAACCATGCCTTTTTCGCATCTTCAGCATTTGTAACAGCCTCATCCAAAGTTTCGCCCGTAGAGAGGCATCCCGGAAGATCCGGAAATGAAACGACATATCCACCTTCATCAGGATCCGGTGTTAATTCCATTCGATACGGAAGTGAAAGATACTCATTCAGTGTCTTCATGATTTGCCTCCTCACTTTCTATGACATCCTTGACCATCTGAACATAAACCTTTTTTATAGGTTCATGCTTCGGAATAGTAATCGCATTATAGATGGTGTCGTATATGGTGTCAATTGATTTGTGATTCACCGAACCGAATCACCTCATCAGGATTTCCGTCCATTGAAAATTTCTCAACAAAATTTCTGCCTTTTGGAGAAAGACTATCTATAAGGTCCCTCTGAGTTACTTCCCCAAACGTATGAACATCGATGATCTTGAATCTCTTCCCAAGATCAAACATAACCCACTTTCCCATATCACCAGGTGTTTTGAAGCCATATATCTTCACTGTTCTCGAAAGTCCTGTTTTATCAATCAATCTGATAATTCGACCAACCATTGTATTCTCCTTCCTATACCTTATCCTGTTAGCCATGTATATTTCCGAGATCTTCATCATTCTACGATCTTCGCAATTTTGTTCTCAATTCCAGCGAATACCGGCAATCCGGTTTCTGTGTGAACAATCGAATATACAAAAGGTCTTGTAAGTTTGACATTCTTATGCTCCAATACCCCAGGAGTACAGCCCACAAAACCCGAAAATGTCACAGCCGCAGCCTTCGTGCCATGTCTGCTCACTTCGATCTTCGCCTTATGCGAGATCTCACCGACATTTAAGGCTGATGTAGACATTGGCGAGAAATCGGCATGATCCGTGAATACCGTCTGCAAGCCTTTGTTCTCACAATAGTCATTCATCTTCTCATCGAAGTCTGCGGTAAACTCAGGCATCGTGACATTGACAATGTAGCCACGCGTACGGCTTAGGTAGAGTCCGGACAGATTCATCTGCTCCAGTGCCTTATGGAGGTATTGGCGGCCGAATTTCTTTGGCAGCAATGCCATCAGGGCATACTTCCCGCCTTTATAGGGCTTGACCATCCCTGTGAAGAAGGCATCCCGGATCGCATCCCGGAACGATTTCCTGAGGCAGACAGCATTGGCCGAATGCAGAATAGCCGGATCTGTCACGGCTTTCCTTAAAGTATTGCCGATGATGCTATATTACTTCAAACGGATGGAAAGAAAATGTATATGAATATGCATTTCATTTGCATATTCTGTCGATGCAAGTGACATCAGATATTCATTAATGCATCATTTTGTGAGTCCGATGCTACAATCCCGGTGTAAGCCTGAAGGAGGTATTGGAACATTTCGGAATATAAAAAAAGGCGTTAGCACTGTATAGTGTCAACGCCCTCTTTTTATGATAGATATTATTTCTTTCTCTTGATACCGAGAACCTTCTCAGCATCATAGCCTTCCTTCTTCAAAGCATCCTTTAGCATGAAGATCGCTGATTCGTCCCATTTACCATAAACTGTAACCTTTGAGATTGCGTCATCGAAGTCTGCCATTTCTTCCTTCGTAAACTTGATCTTTGGAACGTCCATATTCGCTCTCAGGAATTCTTCCTTCATAGCACCTGCGATCGGAACAATCACGTCATCCTGATATAGAAGCCATGCAAGTGCAGCCTGTGCATACGAACAGTTCTTTGCCTTGGACACCTTGTCAAGAACTTCAAGGATTGGCTGATTCTTCTTGATTGACTCATCCGAGAAACGATCTGAAAAGCGCTTGGCATCATCTCCGGTAAAGGTCATACCTGGCTTGATCATACCGGTCAGGAAGCCTGCCGCAAGAGGCATAAACGGTGTATAGCCTACACCAAGCTCGTGGCAAGCCTCAATGACACCATTCTGAAGATCGCTTCTTTCCATCAGAGACATCTCATTCTGCACAACACCAAGCGGTGTGACTGCATTCGCTCTCCGAATCTGGTCCGCATCCACACGAGACATACCCCATGTCCGGATCTTACCCTTCTTGATGAATTCACCCATATAGCCGGCAACCTCTTCCAAAGGCACATCATCCGTTACACGATGCATCATGTACACATCTACATAATCCGTATCCAGTCTGTCCAAAGAAGCATCAAGTCTTGCTTCAATCTGCTCCTTGACAGTACCTTTTGACGGATCTGTAACCGGAAGGATCTCCGGATTATACTTAGTAATAATCGTTACCTCGTTACGGATCGGCTTAAGTGCTTCTCCAACGAGAATCTCATTTAATCCGTCTGCATAAGCATCTGCTGTATCATAGAGTGTGCAGCCAAGCTCATGTGCGAGACGCATCAGTCTGATGCTCTCTTCCTTCTTTGGCGGTGTTCCATGACCATGGGAATAATCCATGCATCCAAGTCCCATTTCACCGACTTCCAGAGGTCCTAATTTTCTTTCGTTCATTTGTATCACCGTTCCTTTCAAGATTTAACTGTTACTTGAATTTAATCATATTGCTTTGACTTTTTCAGCGCCGAACCTTAATATTAATAGTGGCGATATTTAGTATTTTGAGAATTTAATAACAAAAAGGTCTTTGAAATGATCGTAACTTTTGATGAAGAAATACTTGATGCTATGGACAAACTCGGCAGGAATTTTCCCCACTTGAAATGGGACTTTAGTCCGGATAAACGCTTAGGTACAAGCGATCTGGTTTCTCACTTCCTTGGTGATCAACATGAGGATGTCATGGTGAATCTTTTTAAGGGGAAATCTCTAAGTGAAGATTTTCACCGACAGGATTTCTTTTTTCTCCATTTTGCTTTCCACGGTGAGTATGAAACACGCAATGAAAAGAACAACCGGAGTATCCTTGTGCATGAGGGAGATTGTTATATCGGGCAGCCATACAGCGGATACGCGGCAAAGGTCGCTTCGAAAAAAGATACGATCATTATCGGTATATTGATCCGGCAGGAAGCATTTCTAAAAGAATTTCTGAGTAACTTTTCTTCTGATACAACAATGCTTACATTTTTCCTCGAACCGGAAAAGAATAAATTTTCTGATGAGTTTCTTCACTTCCCGATTCCAAAGGAATCTCTCATCTGGCGTCTTCTTGGCATCCTGATACTGGAATATGCAAGAAAAACATCCGATACACAGAAGATCATAAAACCTCTGGTCGCTTCACTTTGCATGGCAGTCTCTTCTGAATATACACAACTGAAGCTTCCGAAAAAGCTCTCACTCGCGGAATCAATTGAGGCTTACATTGATTCGAACTCTGATACAGCCACCCTATCTTCTACGGCTTCACATTTTGGATATCACCCTGTGTATATATCAAAGCTGCTACCGGAGAGGACGGGATTGACTTTTTCTCAGCTTTTGACAAGATCTCGTATGAATCGAGCGGAGATTCTTCTTTCACGAACTGATTTTTCGATTGAAGTCATCGCTTCTATGCTTGGATATGGCAACAACAGTAATTTCTATAAAGCCTACAAAAAGTATTACGGACATTCACCGAGAAAAAAAGACATGAAAAAGACAGGAAATTCCTTATAGTATTAGGGACTAAGGTGGGTCAACTTTCAACGTAAATGTGGGTCAATTTTGCTTGACAATCAACATTCATTTCGAAGCCTCCTGTAGATTGAAGTGTTTTATCATCCGTCACGATGACACCCCAATTGTACGGTGAGGTTTCTCTTTATTCAATTGACGTTATTTCTGAATCACAGGAATGCTCCTCTGATTCAGCAGGGACAATCCATTCACCACATCATTGTAAATAATAAGGACAGCATCATGATCAGCGAGAGCACTGCCTACAGATATGTAGACCAGAGTCTTTTTTCTGCAAGAAATCTTGATCTTCCTCGCAAGATCCGTTACTCCGCACGCAAGATAAAGAAACATTACAAAGTTGACAAACAGTGCCGTACAGGACGTACTTACGTAGATTTTCAGAAGGATGTCGAAGGACATCCGGATACACCAGTCACCGAACTCGACTCGGTAGAAGGGAAAAAGGGATGCATCTTCTCTCCGGCTGCTTCAAGACCGATCACGTGATCATGAATTACATGATACGGGAGTTGCTTCTCTTCCGGATACTTTGTAAACGCTGCTTTGCAATCTGCCATTTGTGTGCCTCCTTGAAAAATTGTAATATTGTTGTTTATAAATTCTGACATCATTAAATCTATATTAAAGAATCCGGGATCTGCTTGCAGAATGCTCACATTATACGTCTGCCGTGTTATCTTTCAGGTAATAATTCGAATTCATTATACCTGAAAGCACATAACCAGAATCGGCATGGTTCGAACCTGCAGGTGCTGATAGATGATAGTAAATATAAGTTGAAAATGAGTTGCTAAAAATTTCACCTATGTAAAAAGGTAGTACTAATGGCCCTCTGTAAAACACATGAATTGTTGCGCCAACATTGTCTTGCAATGCAGATTTTAATTCGCCAAGGATATGATAAAAATGATCTGTGATATTTTCATTCGACAAATTTAACTCATTTGATGAAACAAGTACGGTTCTGCCGTATTGTTCCCCAGGACAGCTGATATGAAATTCATTTTCGGAGAATTTTTTATTGATATCATCAAATCTCTGAGGATAGTCGAACTTACTACTAACGATACTCTGTAAATTTTCATTCTTTTTGCAATAATCCATAACTTGAGGCAGAATATTAGATTTTCCTAAATCCATAACCAAAATAATGCCTTTTTCCATTTCCTTCGGATACTTGGCAACAATGCTCTTCTTTCGAAGATTTTGAACCATAATCCAGGTTCTAAAGGAAATGCCCAGGGTAATGAAGCCTACAAGATTAGAAGCTCCATCAATTATGTTCCAAAATGGATCTGATAGGGTGCTAGAAATAATTTTATAGAGTACTATAGCAGCAATTATCACAAGTACTACAACAAATATTACAGAATGCTTATTATAAATGTCCTTGATTTTTTTCCACATAATCAGTACCTTTATCTTAAAATTACTGAATATTTAATAAAGCGTTAATATACGTTACCACCTCTGCATAGTACTTTTCGAGATGCCCTTTCAATGAAGAGGCATCTGAAGGGTGTGGTCTAATTCCAAAATGATTAATGTCATTACGGTCATTTTTGATACTGCTACCAACTTTAAAAAGTTTTTTTATAGGATTGTCATCCTCGGTATCTACTGAGATAGCTATTTTTTGAAAAAGCTCTTTCTTATTTTCGGCGTCAAATTCATTAAAAGCACGTATTAAGTGATCATCCTCTTCAAAGACAAATTGCACAAAGGATTTTTCAGTATTTCCGGAGTACTTTTTCATAAAATTAGAATAGCTTGTGATAAAGGATCCGATAATATGATCTCTGCATTTCTCGTCATTATCAGGAAGACCGAAATAATTGCATAGAAATGTTTTGATGGTTTCCTCAAGAGCAGTGTAACCCTGCTGAATCATGTTGTTATCAATACTCCAGTTAACGACTTGCAGTCCTATTTTATAATTAGAGGATACATCATTGTTATCCCTAGGAATATCGAAGATACTATATGAATTGACAGCATTGCTTAACAATGGTGAAATAGAAGCAGACATGACAGGATTATTCAAGTCAGCGGATTCTTTATCAGACATTCTTTTGAATTCATCTGAATCGAGTTTTTTCTTCAAATCTTTATAGGCTTCATAAATGCTCTTGGAAAAGAGGTCTTTACCCTCTAACTCTTCAGGCATTGCTCCTCTACCAGTTTGAATAGTCATAGAGAGATTATCCATAGCTTTTACTATGCCTTCAATAGGAGCTATTTCTTTCCGCTGAGAAATTGACATCCAACGCTTCTTATTCTTGATCAATTGACTCATATAGGAAGCATCACCGTATTTTTCAAATTCTCTTGCAGCATTAGCCCACTCGATAATGTCATCATATGGGGTCAGATCAAAAACAGGTGCTTCCTTTTTTTCTCCGTTTAAGACAGCCGCTTCATAAGCACCGTAAAAGATACCCTTAACCGATATGTTCTTAAGAGCTTTAGCGTAGTTTAATACTGTAATGACAAGGATAGGTATTGATCGGAATGAATGTGTGACATCGAATACAATGTCCTCATTATCGTTTATATTCTTATAAATCTTATCGAATAATTCAGCAATCTCTTCCTTGGATTTACCGTCTTTTATATCTACAATATGAATTTTCTTGCTCGCTACAAGGTCAGGGAACTTCTCATTTATGATAGACTCCAGTCCTTTTTTTACGTGGTCTTTTACCACTGCCTTGCGTATATGTTCATGCCACTTCGAAGTTCGACTGACATCTATATCAGAATATATTCTATCATTCCAATTGCTTTTTTTTGCACCAGATGTAAGAAAAATCGTAAAATTCCCATCTGAAACCTTAATATCCTCGTGATATTTTTCAATCAAGGAAATTTGAAAGAAAGCATTCTCTTCCGTGCTGTCTCCATAAATAACCGGTTCATATAACCCAGTTCCCAAGACAGACATAATGTGTAATGGCCTTATTTTTTTTAATTGTTCACTCATGCGTATTTGCTCCAAAATAATACTGAACCTATAAAATGAGTTTATTATGATAAGCGCTTAAATTCATTAAACAATTGGTTCAAATCGGTTTCAAGATCAAGATATGATTTTGGCGAATCGCTTCGCTTTAAGCCATAACCAAAGTGGTTAATGGTATTTCTTGAATTTTTAACTTTATTAAATAAAAGAGCAATTCCTATATTAATGTTTTCTAACGTGGCATCAAAAATTATTTTATCTTGTCTTGCCTTTCGTCTATTATCTCCGTGGCTTGAATTTATTTTATTAGTTTGTTTTCGATCATAATTGCTTTTTGCCATTCTCCGGAGATCCACTTCACTAATAGAATGCGTATTATGAGCGTTTTCCACCATAAGTTTTTCGCGAGCATTATAAATTTCAATGCAAGCCTTCCGTACTATTTCTCGGTCGTCAAAATACGTGTAATCCAATTGATGTGAATTGATTAAAGTTGTTTGTTCACATAGGTATGTGATGATAGTTTCTTGTAAAGCAGTATAACCCTGCTGTGTCTTATGATTGTCTATTGCCCATTGAATTGCGCCAAAGCCAGTTTTTAGATCTGTTGAAGTATCAAATGTTTCATCCAACCTATTCTTAATCACATCACATATTAATCTATTGATAGGATTATTTTCGTCTAGATGGGCAGATTGAACATTATTATTAAATTTTTGAACCGATGCCATAACACTTTGCCCAGTTTGAAACTCGTTTCTACGCTGCAGATCACAAAATCCCCGGGAGGTTTCAAGACTATGTGTAATCGCATATAAATCTTCAATGATTTTATCTCTTGGAGAATTTACTTCATCGATCTCATCACTTAAGGCCTTAATTTCATCACTATTTCCAAACCGTGCAAAAGAATTTGCAGCCTGAGCCCAACGAATAATGTCAATAAAAGGCAGTAAGTCAAATACAGGAGCGATTACTTCTCCCTTCTCATTTTCTTGTCTTGCTTCATAGGCACCGTAGCAGATCGCTTTTACATGAACATTCAAAACAGACTGCGCATAAGTAACTACAGATAACATGATCATAGGAAGACTTCTAAATCCATGCGTAACATCAACATATAGCTCTTCATTTTTTTTAAGTGAATTAAAAATGATAGAAAAGTTATCCCATAGATCCGATGTCGATTTTCCTATTGAAATCGATTCAACATGCAGTTTACTTTCATCATTTTGGGCAATATTTAGAAGCTCTTTTAGATTCCTTTTTAGTCCGGACCCATCAGCTCGTTCATAATTTTTACTTCTTGAACCTCGAAGAATCGTGCCGTTTTTGTCTTTATCATCCTCTGTGACGAAAATAGTGATTCTATCGTTGTCCTCAAGCGGAAGCATGTATTTTTTGATCAAATTCTCCTGAATGAACTCATATGCATTTGGCTCATCTCCATAGCGTATCGGCTGATAAATAGATGTCCCAAGAATTGAAATGAAATGTTTACTCATGAAAGCCTCCCTCATAAGCAACTATACGAATAATTTAAGCCTTCCCTTTCTCCTTCCAAGTCTCGTGTTCTTTTCCGTCACTCCCTATTTCTTTACCACAATAAACAACAGTAATTTTTTCTTTCAAAGGATATGCATTATCAAGCTTTCCAGGCTTTACGTGTTTTTTTAATTGACTATAATAAATCATTACAGTATTGCCATCGTCTAACTGAACTTTGACCTTCGTTTTACGATCATTATAATCAGATATCGTACCAGTATATTCATAGCCTACAAGATATGTATTTTTAGCATGCTTTCTGTTTATACTGCTGACATTAAGCCCGCTAAATGGTTCTAAATAATGTAAATATTTAACCTGAGAGCGCCTTTGAGCTCCATTGATTTTTGTATCCAAATTGATAGAACCATCTTTTAGCTTATACTGCTGACGATTATGTACGAACCAATTAAAACCCTCACTTTCTTCACTGTTATCTGTTCCGGGATAGGATGTATACCCATCCATCAGTGCATCAAATCTTAAATATTTTAGGACACTCGTATTTGGAAAATCTTTTTCAATAGAACCACTTATAGGCAATTTTTCATCGATATTGACGATACAATCATCTCGATATTGCCTTTTATGATGATATACATTTTTGATTTTTAATTCAACGCTTCCCAATCCAATTGGCTTGCCATGTCCCATTTTAATTCCATATGAATTATTAGAAGACATATTTAATAACGCAATCATTTGATTCATTTCTGTATTATTCAACCTAGAAAAATATAATTTCCCATGAAATTTTATTCCTTTTTTGATTGGTCGTACAGTTTCGTTTCTTTCGGTGATTTTAATTGCATTTGATTTGGAAGAATTTGGCTGTCTTTCTTTTACAACTTTTTCATATGCATAAAGAGAATGCCAATACATCTTTCTGCCAGAAATTTCTGCATTATCATAGAAACGAATATGTGGACGATTATCTTCATCTAAGACAACATAATAATCATAAGTCCAATTCATTAGAGTTTCACCTTGCTTCACAGTTGGCCTTCTTAAGTATAATTCGGTTGAGCTTAATTTAGGAGTTGAAAGCTCAGGAAGGCAAACTATAGGCTCATATATATCCCTTTGTTCCGCTGGATCTATTTCCAAATCACTAAACCTTATTCTAGAAGTGACTCCGTTTCCTGAATTCACCATGCCAAACAAGGCACATGCAGGGCATAGATTGTTTTTATCCGTGCAAGGTGCAAAGTCTTTTATCAACTCTTTAACAGTTTTTTCATATACTTCTCTAGTTATACATGCCGGTGAAAGATAAAAAATAGATTCTCCGTCGACTTTACTAGACTCATTTCTAATTTCGGAATAATATATTGGAATTCCAGCAAACTTTTCTTCACTAATATTTTTGCGAAAAGCATTGAAAGTATCTCTATATTCGGAATAGCTATGATCTTCCGAGTTGTTTTTATATATATTCAAAATATTTTGAATTTTATCGAGGATATTTATTTGACCATTAGAATTTGAATCTGATGCCCAAGCCATGATCGGATCTAAAAGCATACCTTTTTTGCTTTTTGCGCAAATGAAGACATGTGCACAATGCTTCTCTAACTTATAACATTCATCACCATCTTCGCCGGCGCATGTCTGTTTATATTGAGGACAACCGTCCTGACATCTAGAACCTTTGCTTTTGCTTAGTTTTGGTCCAGACATACCTTTTAATAGATATCCAATTGACCTATAATTTTTCTCGGTACATACAGTATCGCCTTTAATTTCAACAAGATTTTTAGCTCGTGCATCTTTGCGATCCATTAGTATCTCATATTGAATAGACGAACCATCCTTAGAGTTAATTTCATTGTATGATTTTATCTGAAAGTCGCGAGAACCCTCATTATCATCTTTGCGATACAACATATCTTCAGCTTTATATAGTTTCAGCTGTCGTTCCTTAGGAAAATAAAATAAAATACCTGATTGATAACATTCTGGCGTTCTTTTGGATAAAACTTGCTTTAAATCAATATGAGATAGACAGGAATTTGTCATGCTTTCATACACAGATCTTAGTGCACCTCGTATTTCACTACCAGGGATAATAGGCCGTTTTGGAGGCGTTTTGTCCAAATTGGTTTTACCTGTTAAATCATCATAAGAGAAAAATTCATAGGATGGGTGGTCAATTGTCTTATTATCTTTGCTATAACTATCATGAATCGTAAAAGCATGATTTGTGCTTGTATTTGGAATAAATAACGGCGTTTTAGTTGTTAATTCATATTCGATATATCCGTTTAATAATGTGCTGTTTGATGAAAAATCGGTTTTATTGCGTGATTCAGATAAAGGAACAAAATTAAAAGGATAAATAAGTGTATTAGCAATTTTATTCATAATCATTTTCCTCTAGAAATTCTATAATTATTTATATATGACATACCAGTATTTTCATCATATTTGATGCAATTAATTACATTTATTTTTTTCTTTGAATTAGCATCGACAAACATTTTCTCAATATATGTATGAAGAATATCGATTCCATTGGATTGTTCCTCGTCAGGATCAGGCGCTTCCTTAGATGAAATTACACAATCGATAAACCCATTCTCAAATCGTTTGCTTTCTGTATTTACAGCCCTAAATTCTTTTCTATCATCAAATAGATGGATCTCTAAGACATTTTCATTTTTTATTTTCTCATCAGTTTCTATTGCTTCTAGATTATCATAGAATTCATATAAAACTCGATTAGAAGTGTATATTAACATCTGCCCTTGGGTAGGCGCCTTTGCCCAATTATCTGTTTTCTTAAGATCTTCAATCTTCATATGGAAACTCACTTTCCTTCCTTATACTGTTTACAGAACTTATAAAATTCTTTATTACACTTATCTAAATCAATACCATACCAATCTTCTTTTTCATCGGTACTGGTAAAGATACCTCTTCCTATAGAGGTCTGCCCACCAACTGTTACGTAGCCTTGCTTAATATCCTGAACTATTAATTTCATCAAACCTATCAATGCTTGATAAGGATATTTTTCTTCTAGTTCTTTATCATATTTCTTTATATGAAATGAAAATGTTGTTGTTCCATTATAGAATGCTTTTTCGGTATATAGAGCACTTCCCACGGTTCCACCAGTAAATCGATCAATTTGATTTCGTGTCATTGGAAGATAATTTCCATTTTGCAATATACTTTCATCTACAATGATCTTTGAACTTTGAGATTCTATGAAGCTTGAGGTTGAATTTGTTATTTCTTTAGGAGAAAGGGCTTTCTTTTTAGGTATTACGCAACCGAACCAGACATTCAAGCAGTCATCAATATATTTTGACTCAATTCCCAATTCGGCTAATATAGCTCTTGCATCAGATCGAATAGCGCCCATCCAGCTGCTACCAGGTATGACTGGTTTTCCATTACAAGACATTTGTATATAATCTGGATCTCCGTTGGTTGCAGAGTATTTACGAATACTTATGCCACCTACTTGCTCTAAAGGAATGGAAACATGAATCCATTTGTCAGTATCACATACAATATTATTCTTATTTTTAGATTCCTTCCAAGAAGCAAATAAATGAGAGTCTTTGCCTGCTTTACTTGTTTCTTCTTCGTCAAACCTAGAATCATCGTCTATAGGATGATTCATAAAATCGAGCCAATTTTCAAAATTATCTTTTGTAAAGGTTCTTTCATATATTTTTTCAATTTCAAATACACCAAAACCTCGTGTTTTTTTAGATCCAAGCCTAATTTCTCCGTTATTTAGTGCCAATAAAGCTTTATATAATTCTTTCTTGGCAGAAATTTGATCTTTTTCTCTTGTTATGCATTCAATATATAAATTACCCTTAATTCCCGGTTCAAGAATTTCCATGTCAAATTTGTTATTAACTTGTTTTGCAGAAAGCAACGATTCCGTGCTATATCCAGCTTGGTTTAACGAAGCAAAATCCCGAATAGTAGGTATAAGATCATTATTAAGAAAAGTAATATCGGAGAAATAAACAGAACTCATTCTCCCATTATTACCATCTGCATAACCGTAAATATTGCTGTCGGATTTATCTGCTTTTTCCGGACAAAATGATAAATAATAATCTCGAAATGCGCCTGCAACTGAGGAACCAGGAATAAAATATTCTTTATGCCTAGTAGAAAAAGTATTATGGTTATTTTTATCAACAGCATATCTAAAGAGTAGATCAGAATCCGTATAATAACTTGCACCATTTCCTAAGTTGAGAGGTGATTTTAAATTAAGAACAAGCTTAAAATATGTTCGAGATATAATATTATTTACACTCGTCATTTTAATTACCCTCCTTCTCAGTTCTTAATCTATATTTCATATTCGTTAAATATGATTTTAAACATTCCATTTCCATTATTTCATCATTTGAATTTGTATATCCATCAATTAGGTAGTCTTCTGAAAATTTTGTTACAATATTTTTGCATGCCGTTTTAACATTGTTAATGATATCTACTGCATAATTAAATTTTTCAGACTTTCCTTCAGTTGTCTTATCACTCCATCTATGAGTTGTCTGAATATAAACGGTTTCAATATCGGGTTGTTCGCTACACATAAGAAGTAATGTACCAATAACTGGCTTGAAAGTTACCAAATTTTTCTGATTAAGATTTTCTTCTTTAGCCATTTCAAGCCCTTTATTACGCACATAGTCCAAATAAAGCATATTGCAAATATCCCATGACAATATTTTCTTATCGTTCGCATTAAATGACATATTTCTATTTAATGGCTGGGTGAAAGTATTGTCCTTAAGATGGCTTTTATAATTTTGCCCAATATTTGATAGGGGAATGATCTGCAACTCTCCGAAGCCCTCTCTACACCTTTCTCCTATAAAGAACTTCTTCGGCAAATCTTTTCCTTTTTCTGCAGAGAAAACTATAGCTGTTCCTTTATCAAATGCTTTCATAACAGGTATTGGATAATTCCAAGTTGTGTTATATCCACCGATATCTACGTAACGAAGAAAATAGCTATTTTCCTCGGATTTTAAATTAGAACCTTGGGTAATTCTACCTGGAGTAATATCGGACATAGCGAGGGAAGCCTTTATTTCATCTATCAAATCTCTATAATCTGTAGATGTCATAGCATTTTTGTTATAAATAATTGCAGGAGAATTAAGGATTACTACGAACTCGTTGCAATCCTTGATTGACAAATCATTATTTGTATGATCGGTTCCTTTAATTTGTATCCTCACTTGACCATATTCGGAGCTTCTTGAATAACCCAAATAATAAAATGGTTTTTCAGTTAAAGCTTTATAGCATAATTTTATTTGATCCGGATTGCCAAAGATATCCCCCGAAAAACACTGCCCCTCAGATATGGATTGAATCTGATAAAAGCCAGAATCTATATCATTTGAAATAGCTCTTCCTATTCCTTTATCTTCTGCTCTTTTATGATGATAATCTTCTTGAATTTCAACATCTTTCTTTAACCAACATTCTGAAGAATCATAAAATACATAAGTGTGGCTCATTTGTGAAATTTGTTGATTTTCCTTTTTGTCCTCTTGCCTTAAAACATTAACGCAATTATTTTTTTCGTTCTTGATAGAATATAAGAAGCCAGGCACTTCAGTATACCGATTAGTACCATCGGAAATATATGCATTTGAAAATATTATTTTCCCTTCATTGATAAAATGGCTGTAATCCTGTCCAATATGTTTTAAGTAATCAGCTACCAGTCCCAATATTTTGCTTCCGGAAATAAAGTCTTCAGTATGCGTCTCTCCACCTGCCAAACTTTTACAGATAAGCGGCTCATCAAGCATGATAGTGTATCTTATATGAGTTGCATTTTCCTGCAATTTGTAATTTTCGTTATCTCTTTTCTCTTCGGATTTCTTCTCAAGGGAAACAGCAACTTGCCCTAGACCTCTTGTTCGACCAATTCCCATATGGCGAAGTATTCTACAACATTTTTCAAGGCTATCGTAAAATTCTGGATCAGCTTCCACTTGAGATATGAAAACTAAGCCTTTGTTGACAACGCGAAATGTTCGAAGCGTTTTATCATCGGCTATTCCGTTTGAATCAATAGCGGTTGCGGTTCTAAGATATGAATAATAATTTAAAATATTTTGAGGGTGTAAAATACGACTTCCTTGATTATCCAGTACCTCCTGCTTTAACCTGTCATAATTTTCAAGATATGCATTTCCAATGCGTATTTTTGATCTATTATTTGCCTCACCTTCCTTCCCAAACAAATAATCAGGATCTAAAGAAAAGTTTTTAGCAGAATCTGAGCTTGCCCAATTTGCTAATTCCAAAGCACATTCACGAAGACATCCCCGAATTCGTTTTGCAGGTATAAACGGGAACCCATAACGATCTTTACATATATCTGTATCGACAGCACTGTTATATGTGCTGCCATCTGATGCACATAAATCACTTTCCAATTTTATCCTTATTTGATAATTAGGCATTTTATGCTTCCTCCATGTTCATATCCGTAAAATAATCAAGCATTTCTAATGCATCATACCATCGAGCAATTTTTTGAGGATTACTGTGGTTATCTTCATCTACATTATTTTTCACAGATTCATTATTCTCAAATATTTTATATAATGCTGCCTGCTTATCATAATCCTCAGGCAATTTCCACTTTCTTGAATCTAAAAAATATTTAAATTGATCAACCCTCTTTTCACCAAGTGGATATGTATTTCTTAGTTCCTTTGAAAAAGATCTGGGCATATTTGTTTCATTTTGAAAATATTTACAGCCTTTCTTGAAATTATCAAAAGAATAAAAATCTTCTGCAAGATTCTTAAATATACCAGTTTCTTTTGCAGCTGTAGGGACAAAATACGGTCTCCTGAGAAGACTTTCTCCTGTAGGTGTCTCATATTCTCTGAGTCTCACTGCCTTTAGATTTTTAGTTTGAATATTCTTGCAAATTTGAAAATCTAGCCAATTGCCAATTCGATCAATATTTGAAGACTCAATTTTATCTATATTTGCGTCTTCTTTTGCTCTGTCTTTCGCGGAATCACAGCACTCTTCAGAAACTTCATAGGCTGCACCAAATGGGAAATGGCTTCCTGCAAAAGCAATACCTGCGCATACACTAAAACCATATTTTTTCCAATCGGCATTTTCGCCTAACATCGTGTATTTTTCATTATTAATTTTCTTACAAAAATATTCGACAGAGGAAAAAGCAATTTGAGAATTGCAGACATACGTAATATCATCCCCTGCAACCAAGACTTTCATGACAAAGTGTTTAGTGTCCTTCTTGTTTTTTATAATAGAAGATGATTCATTATTAAATTTCTCATACATTTCATTGAAAACATCTATATAATCATGCGATATGTTATATGATATTTTCCTCATGCGATTAACTGCTTTTGTGTAGTCATTCTCTCCCTTTATTAAATCTCCAATCCTCATGCCCATATTATTTCCATCAATATGAACCACAGCTATTGTGCTATCAACGCCTTTCTCTGTGATATATTGATCCAAAATTTTATCTGCCTTTTCAACAGCTTTACGAACACGATGTTCTTCGCCAATTTTATTATAAGTTTCCGTACTTACTGCTTCCTTTTTATCAGAGTAATAGATCATCTGTGTAAGCGGATATCCTGTTTTTATTTCACGCTCTACTATTGCAGGAGCGCCAACAGGCTTTGATAAAATCATCGTATCTTTAATTTTTCTCATTTGATTTTGAAGCTCTTCATAATCATGAGAATAGTTTTCTGTCTTCTTCACAATCGCAACTGCCAACTGTAAGGAATATGTTCTATCCATTACGATTTTTGACATTTTCTTGCTTATGCTAATTGCTATTTCTCTAGACGAAAAAATTACCAATCCATTTCCGCCACCAATATATAAAATTTGAACATCTTTATCTTCCCATTCATTTTTATTTAACACAATTTCTTCATGACTGGCTTCATTTTCCCAAATTAGAGAAAATCGCTCCGAAGGAATATTTTCTTCTCTTACAGATTGTGACAGAGCATCTAAAATGATATTTTCCACCTGTGCAGAAGCTCCTATAGCATCTCTCAATTTTGCAGTACGGAAAATATAATCTTGGATTCCACGTATATCATACATTGCCAAAACAAAATTATTTTCTTTGCTCATTTTTTTCACCTGCTCATCCTTTAATCAATACTCTCTAAACCCATTAAAAACAAAAAGAGACACCTTCCGGACGGTTCCGTCCGGAAGTGTCTCTTCATGAGATTTTCTTTCTGTTACAGCTGCAAGCGCTCTGATATGATCTTTCTTAAGCCTTACGACCATACGATATGCGAACACAGATTCTCCCTGAATCATTACGGCGTCATCTTCGACATCGCTGGATAGGAGCGCATGGAGCTTTTCAGCGTATTCATCAACAAGTACATCCATCTGTTCCGAAGTTATGTCGACGGGGATAGACGGAAAGGCGACGTCTATAATGTCCCCGTAACGCTTTGCGGCATTTTTTTCTTCCTCCGGCCAGTTGTCGGATGCGTGGTTGGATAAATTCACAAACATACTCTAAAAACCCCTGTAGAATTTTGATGTTTTTATTGTAACATAGATGCTTTGCCCACGCCATTATTATTACAATTGATAATCATACTATTTTTAAGAATATCTGCATTTATCAACATATAATATGCTTAGATTTCAATACTGAAGCTATAGCCATTCTCTGTTTTGTTTCGAACAAGCAGCCCGGATGGAAGCTCTAGTTCTTCAATCTTCTCTGTATCGAAGATACCCGATAATTCACTTTCATATTTTCTGATCGACCGCTCCAGTCCTCTCTTTTGCTTCTTCATCTCAACGATCCTGTTAACGATATCCTGTGTTTTCCTATGGATGTTGATTTCATCAAGGGCCTGCTCCTTCTTTTCCTGCGTAACCGTTTTGCTAACTGGTAGCGTTACACTGGCAGAAATATCGTTTGACAATGAAATAGCATGGAGAACCGGTGATGGATAGCAGTTCTTGGAATGGCGAAACTGGCAGTTGCACCCAAGCTCGGCGGAAATCTTCCGATACTGTTCCCGTAGCTTATTACAGCTGACAGGCTTCTCGGGCATTTTCCGAATGAATTTTTCTGTAACGTTGTAGTCGTAATTTAGAGTGAATGACATCACCTTGTGAATAAAGGCCTTTCCTTCGTTTCCCAGATGTCCGAACACATACAGGATTGAGAGCCGCTCCATATGACCCAGATAGGCTGTCTTTATGGATTTATCAACAAGATAGGCCATGATGCTGCAGTGATGAAGCACCTCCATCACAGTTTCCGGCTGTCCGTCCAGCTTCGACCAGTCATACTCTTCCTTCTTTTCCGATGAAGCTTCTGCAGGCTTTCCGGAATGGCTGGCAATGACCTTCTTCAGCTTATCAGCACCTGTCCGTGCGATGGAATTCAGAAACGTGACAAGATTCGTTTCCGGATTCATATCTTCATCAAGAAAATACGAATATTCATCCGTGGCGAGATGCCTTCCGTACGGAATTTTGATACATTGCCCGATCTTCGTTTCGGAGACCCGTGTTTTGTTCGGAAAATACTCTATCGTAAGATCCGGATCTTCCTTTATCGTCATATCAATAACATCAGACAGAAGATTTGCATAGCGGACTTGTATCCAGCCTTCAAAGAAGATCCAGACATGGTATCCCCGATTGCCGGAATATTCGATATAGCTTTGTATGCCCGAGCTATCAAGGAACTTTCGTATTTCTTCTGCTTTTGCCAGTGCCTTCTTAAAATAGGCCTTGAATTCCTCGGAATCTCTTTTGAACTGAAGAAGAATCTTTCTAGATACATCGACATCAATGACCAGAAAATGTGCCGTACTGTTCAGTCTCTGCACATAGGTATCTAGTGTTGTTTTTCCGGCAATATGACTGCCAAGCCTTTCCTCTGTAAGTGGCATGAGCCGCGTCTCCTTACTGCGGCGGCCGTTGTCATTAACCGTCTCCTCTGCGTAGATATCATCCCGACCAACGAAGAGATCATGCATGAGCCCGAGCGTATTTTTATCGACTTGAAGATCCAGCTTATTATAGGTTCCGATGGTGACATTGCTGAAAATATCCATTGGCTTTTTCTTCAGCTGCTCATCCCTCTGCATCCAGTATTTTGCCGTCTCGTATTCGCCAAGATCGGTATAGAACTGCATAATATCAAGAATGCTTTCATCATCTTCAGAGATCAGATACTTACGATAAAGCTTGAGAAGCGTATCTCCTTGCGCCTCAGAGAGCATATATTCTCGTTCCTTGACCTGAAAGAACTGCTCATATTCCAGAAGCTCGAGCGTCTTTTCCCCGTATTTCTTCCACTGCTCTGAAAGGTATTTCATGATGTCCTGATAGGGATTCACGAAATTCTTTCGCTTAGCAATCAGCTCTTTCCTGTATTTGTCCTCACCACCCGCGGCATAGTAAACCGTGACGTATTCGATAATGGAGGAGATTTCACGCTCACCACGGAAGTACTGCTCCCAGCCATTCAGAATCTCAGAGGCTTTTCTTACTTTTTCTTCAAACGTAAAACTCCCGGAGCTAAGCCACATGAGCTCAAGCCGTTCCTGCAGGCTGCTTTCGGCCTTTGATGGTATGCTCTTTCCGGATTTATCAAAATGATAGCCAAGAAAATCGATTCCTTCATCAATGGTCCGTATATAGGATTTCTTCTCGTTAATATGCAACCCGATCGCGCTTAATCGTAGAACCATCTCCTGAAAGAGAGCTCTACAGTTTTTCTCGGTATCAGCCAGAATCAGGATATCATCTGCATACCGGATAAAAAACAATGCTTTTTCTTGGAGCCATTGATCAAATTCCGAGAGATAGATATTGGAAAGAATCGGCGAAATAACAGAGCCTTGATGGATTCCCAAATTTTTATCATGAATGTTTCCATCATCGTCGAGGATTGGAGTTGTGGCATTTTCGCAGATGAGCTGCATGACATCCTCTTCCTGCACTCGTTCCTTCAGCTTTTCTTCCAGACCCTTCCATGGTATTTCGTCGAAGAAGTGATGAATATCCATCTTCAGGAAATGCGAATATTTTCCCGAACTGATTCCCTCGTCAATACGTTGAATTGCAAGGATAGATGACTTATTGGCAATGTAGGAATAGACGGAAGGAGAAAAACTGCCTTCATAAAGTTTATTCAATTCATTCGCAAGCGACTGCTGTACCACTTTGTCACGCATGCTGTATAGGGCAAGCTGCCGTGCCTTCTCGCCCTGATACAGTGTGATGCTTCGAACTGGCCTCGCCTGGTAGGTATGATTTACCAGCTCGTCGTGAAGTAAACGCAGCTCTTCCTTTTTGTTTCGTTCAAAATCCTCATAGGTGATATGATCGACACCCGCTGCAGGCTTATTCTTGATGACTCTTCTCCACGCCTCCTGCAGCTTCTGGAGATCAATTACTTTATTATATAGGCCCATTTTCAAGCTCCCTTGGTATATCATATTTTTATCGCTTTAATGCTTAAATGATGATTAGCCTGTCAAACTGACTACCGGCGTCCTCATAATCATCGTCATGCTCCTCTGACGCTTCACCTTCTTCCGATTTATTTCCTGTAGGAGTGCCTTTTTTCGGTGGAACGCCCAGGATTCTTGTCTTCTTTTTACAGTCCTCACAAAGAAAGTAGATCCGGATATTGCCGGTACTGTCCTTCTGTAAGAGCTTAATCAGCTTTTCATAGAGCTCCTCCATCTTTTCCTTTGTAATGTCGCATTCGAAGACAGAGTACTGTACCCTGACACCATAGTTTTCTAGTTCCTTTGCAACTTTGGTCCGACATCGGTCATTTGTGATGTCATAGCTGACCAGATACATGATCGTCACCTTCGCCAATGCTTACATCTTCTTCATCATCCGAGACATCGGTGTGAATGCGTTCATTCAGCTCTTCCGCAGGAACGACATCCTCGTTACCATCGTCCAATTCCTTCCGGTTCTTCCAGCTGTAGGGGATGTAGTCCTTTCTTTCGCTGATTGCTGCTCGGAGAAGTCCTGCCTGCTTTATGATCTGTTTTCTGAAGGAGGCATTGCCGGACAAGGGGTTTCTTCCATCCATCCAGCGTTCAAATTCGCGAAGGAAAATACGAAAACCATGATCATTCAGCGTAACTCTTGGTTCATCAGTAATCTCGAAGTCGTCTGCACTCATCATCTTTTTGTTAAGAAGAAAGAGCACCAAGCGGTCAACCACAGGCTGCCGGAATTCCTCAATAATGTCTAGTGCGAGAGATTTACGTCCGTATCGGATGCCATGAAGAAAACCAAGATAGGACTCAAAGGATTCAGCATCAAGAATCGAGCAGATTTCTCTCGTGAGGAAGGAATACCCCAAACTTAGAAGCACATTAACGGGATCCTTTGGTGGACGTCTGTTTCTTCCATTAAAAGCGAATTCTGATTTCAGCATATGACCAAAGGCATCAAAATAAAGCTTACTGCAGATGCCCTCGACGCCCATGATCTCAGTTGAGGTGGTCATTTCTGGAAGCTTCAAACGATATTTCTCTATTTTTGCCACGATGGATTTATAGTCGTACTCCTTATCCTTCCAGCGATATCCTGTGATCATCGCAATCTGATTATCTATCTTATTGCTGGTTATTGTCCTTGCAATGCTCAGACGCCGTTTTTCATCCAGATAGCACTGATACTGCTCAAAACGAAGAAAGATGTTTTTATTGGATTCTCCAGTGATCTTTCCAAGATATTTTCCAGAATATGTGAAATAGCCGACATCAATTCCACTCTCCATGAGAAATCGCATGGCCTGTGATGTAATCTGAATGTTTCCAATAACGGCAATGCCTTCGATTTGGAATGCCGGGATGCTGGACAGCACAAGTGTGCCCTTGGCAACGGTGATACGTTCGCCGGTTTTCCTGATGCACGCACCCTGATCCTTCACATATAAGACCGCCATATCAGTTCTTCCATCCGGTAAGAGCACTGCCGATCTGATTCAGCTTGATCCAGGACATACCATCCATCGTCTTATCAAAATCGATTTCAGCAATCTGACAGAAGTATCTGAAGTAATCTGATACAAAATTACGGAATTTTGTGTAGTCGTCTTTATTCACCGGTCCGAGACCATGGGCAAAAATGGAATTGTTTCTGAGATAAACCATGGACCGAATCTTCTTAAGAAGCGGTACGCCATTAAGCTTCTGGAAGTTCATGAAAGGATCCTGCATGGCAGCAAGAAGTGTAAAACCGTCAAGAAGCGCAATCTTATCAGGAAGATAATCATCAAAATTACGAGTGAACAGGCTCTTTCTGATGTAATGGACATTATCCTTAAGAAGTTGCACGCGCTCCTGCTTGTTAAGGGGCTCCATTTCCGGATAGATTGTGAAGTCGTAGCGAATTGCTGTATAGTCAGGGTTAGAAACATAAAGATTGTATTTCATTAGTCTCTTCTGCTCCATCATTTCGAGGAGACGATAAAACAGAAGTGTTGCCATATCATATTTCTCTTGAGATTCCCGGATGTTGGCATTCTCAAACATGGTGAACATGAGAGAATTCATGATCGTATCAGATTTAAGGATTTCAACATTCTTTTTTTCTTTGAGAAGCGGAGGAATACCGGCAAGATCCTCCAGCATTTTTGCCTGCTGATCAATTTTCTCTAAACGATCCATCAGAATAAATTCACGGTGTGCTTTCCGATCACGGATCAGTTCTGTTCGCAGCGTGTTCATGCTTTCATGGGCTGGAATAAAATCAAGGGCATCCCAGCTTTCATAGGCTTTTGAAAGATGATAGACAAATTCCAGCTGCTGACGGATACCCGGATCCGGAATCTTTTCCTTTAAGGTAGTGAGTCTGCTGACGGCGCCTGCAAAGTTTCCTTTGTCAAAAAGCTCGATTGCTTTTTCAATTTCGAGATCTCCGAAAACACTAATCGGATTATCTATGTAAGCTAGACGTTCAGAACCGGGGTTTGGCTTCCGGAAATCGGTGAGATATTCTGACGTGGAGACATAGATCATCTGGATATCGATCATCGCACCGGCAAGGGCACATGCTGCAGACATTGCCTTTGTTCCACCGGTGAAATCCACGTACATACGGTCAGGATGATTCCATTCGAGATAAGCGCGCTTGATTTCGCGGTAAATATCTGTAGGTTCGATTTCATTGACGCGACGCTTGTCATACTGCGCTGGTGTCAGATGATTATAGTTTACGATCTTCTCTAGAACTGCTTCTGACTTATCGGTAATAAGAAAAAGAATATGCTCCGGCTTCAACAGGCTGATGTTCAGAACAATCGGTTCATAGGAGGTTCCTACTGATACGACAAGATATTGTACCTTCTCATAGACCTTGTCCTGATTGTTCTTAATGTAGGTAGACTCAATCAGCCGCATCAGGTTTTTGTCATAGAATTCGCTTGCAATTTTTCGCTGTTCCAGTGTTTTCCGTTCAAGCGACTTCCATTCCTCTGTCATTTCCTTCAGTTCTTCTTTTAATTCCTTTGGCATCACGATACCTCTCTTGAATTTTCTGTTTGAAACGAGGTTTCTGTTTCAAATATTCTTTTTCTCGAGATTATCGCCGGCATGCCTCTAAAGCAATGTCCGTATCATGCCCTTATAAAAGATTAACGAAGATCTGTGGTCTCTATCCAAATGTTCGTGTTATAGCGATGAAGGAATGAAATACCAGTTGTCTGAAGAAAACGATGTGCGCTTGCTTCATCTAAGCTAAGGATGAAATTTTGGGGATCCGCTTCGAGAGAATTTATGATTTCCTGTAGCTTCTGCAAGTGCTCTCTGAAGCGCTGCAGCCATCGATACAGCTGTGAATGCGAGATGCAATGATTCTCGCAAATTTCTTCAACTGTGTTTTGGCGGACATAATAGAGGAAGAGGATATATAGAACAAAAGAAACAGAATAAGAGGAAAATGCCATCATGATGCCCGGCAGCAACGCATGAGTATGACCGCAATCCGCACACTTAGCGCGGGCAATGTAGATTATCTTAGCAGTTTTACCTGCAGGTTCAGAGGCTGGAGACACCATATATCTTGTATAGCCATGATGATAATTTATCATGGTTCCGCTTCTCTTGCAGTAAGGACACTGCACATCCTTCAGCTTGATATTCTCAAGTTCTAGACTTAGCAGTTCTTCATCCGAGATTTTCTTATTAAGAAACCTACAAAGCATTGCGAACGGTCGAATCATAAAACTAAACCGCCTTTTTCTAAAATATATAGATGGATACTGAACCACTCTCATATGTAATGTTGCGATATTCGCAATACATTGTCAAGCCAGTTATCACAATACGAATAAAAAAGGATCCATGAATATCTCTGAAATCAAGACAATCATTGATCCATACATTTTTAATGCCCTATCTCGGGCAATCGCCATTTCTACACGGAAGTGTTCATGGATGGAAAGCGCTGCTACCGGCGGTTTCAATGCCCTATCTCGGGCAATCGCCATTTCTACCATATTATATCGGTGAGCCGGTAGAAAGCTGTGAGGGGTTTCAATGCCCTATCTCGGGCAATCGCCATTTCTACGGAGATGAAAGCAGCGGGATGATAAATCAATATATAGGTTTCAATGCCCTATCTCGGGCAATCGCCATTTCTACTATGATAAAGGTTTATTGTATTATTGGTCGGACAGGGTTTCAATGCCCTATCTCGGGCAATCGCCATTTCTACAAGGTTGATGCAACTGGAAATTGATGGTAAAATTTCTGTTTCAATGCCCTATCTCGGGCAATCGCCATTTCTACCTTCATCAATAAGCCACACGAATTCTTCAAGCAGGTTTCAATGCCCTATCTCGGGCAATCGCCATTTCTACTGCCGAAGAACGTTCATGTTAATTTAAGCGAGTGGCATAAGTTTCAATGCCCTATCTCGGGCAATCGCCATTTCTACAGCGTGCAAAATGGGCCGTATCCTGTATCGATTACAGCGTTTCAATGCCCTATCTCGGGCAATCGCCATTTCTACTGTAGACGAAATCACATCGGATCCGATTCCGACAGGCAAGTTTCAATGCCCTATCTCGGGCAATCGCCATTTCTACAAGGAGAAGAAAATCTACCTCATCTGATAATGTTAGGTTTCAATGCCCTATCTCGGGCAATCGCCATTTCTACGGTCAAAAGAACAGCAGGTTGTAGTAAGACCAAAGGGTTTCAATGCCCTATCTCGGGCAATCGCCATTTCTACGACCAAAGAAAGGAGATAAAAATATGAACAAAATATGGTTTCAATGCCCTATCTCGGGCAATCGCCATTTCTACAGATGGAGTGGAAAGAACATTACCTTCTGTAATAAATGGGTTTCAATGCCCTATCTCGGGCAATCGCCATTTCTACGCACATGATGGATACTATAGCATGCTATTTAATAACTATGGTTTCAATGCCCTATCTCGGGCAATCGCCATTTCTACTGCTACGCAACGGAAAAATGTTGGATGGTGAATTCTATTGTTTCAATGCCCTATCTCGGGCAATCGCCATTTCTACAAACCCATATTCCAAGCAATAATCTTTATGATGCTCTCAGGGTTTCAATGCCCTATCTCGGGCAATCGCCATTTCTACGGTTAAGGAGGACATAAAGGCAACCTATAAGGAATGGTTTCAATGCCCTATCTCGGGCAATCGCCATTTCTACTCAGACGGTGAGTGGTATTATAAGACTCATGATGAATCGGTTTCAATGCCCTATCTCGGGCAATCGCCATTTCTACAGCTCAAAAGGCAATAGCGCCGCTTGTCGGATATCCGGTTTCAATGCCCTATCTCGGGCAATCGCCATTTCTACGCGATAAATCAGTCAGTATCAGCCTATGAAAATGCCGAGTTTCAATGCCCTATCTCGGGCAATCGCCATTTCTACGTACGCAAAAGATAGGCCGTCTGTCAAAACGCCCGACGGGTTTCAATGCCCTATCTCGGGCAATCGCCATTTCTACCCTACCCTCTGTAGAATGGCTTAAATCAAGGCTCTACGGACTCGTTTTTGCACATGATTGTTAAATAAATGGAATTACCGCTAAAAAATGGCCGATTTTTTGTTTTTTTGAAAAGTAAAGGCTTTCGTGAACTTTTCTCTTTCGATTTTCTTACCATAATCTTACATTTTAAATGTGCATAAGATACATCTCTCACAAAATAAACGCTATACAACAGCATCTTAATTGCGCGCTAATTTGTATCCTTCTTGACTATCTACTATTTTAAGATGATTGTCAATAGAAAAAATCAGGTACGAAGATCATATCCGCCAAAACCAAAGCTTGTATTCTTTCCTATATGAAGGATCTCACAAGCCTTTAGGATCACCCATGCTGTCGGATCGAGATCGGAGAGATCAGTTTCCCCTGTGATTCCCTGTAGCATGATTTTCTTGTCATGCGTATTAGAGTAACGTACGACATTTTCTTTTTTTGCAAAGGAACTTACACAGTCCGGGATGTGTTCGCTTATATCAATCCGGTCGATTTGATTTCCTTCAAAGCAGTTCAGGATATAGATCCTCCGCTCTGCAGCAGAAAGAATCGCTTCCATATCGAAGGTTTTAATGAACTCTCCTCGGAATTTCACCGTCAAAGGGGTTCGAAAGCTGATGTGAGCATTAGCGGAGCAGGCGCCCGAGCTGGACGATACATAATCGGAAAGGTATTTAACCTTTACGTTTGCCATATAGATATTTCTGCCGTCGAGAATATCTTCTCCATCTATGTTTGTGATCCTGGCAATTTCGAATCGGGCATGATTTTTCCCGAGCCCCACCATGCCAAGATTCTGAAGCGCAAGCAGATACTGACTGAAGAAGACAATGTTGTCGCCGAAAAGCAACAAGTCAAAGCGCATGGTGCTGCCTCTATGGAATGTTTTCTCGTGATTGTCGCATTCCATCACATAGCCGACACTGTCCCCGGAAAGCATGAAATCAGGATGAATCTTCATTTTGGAATACATCGTTTGTCGGACAATGCAGGCATCTGTGAAGCTGCAGGCTTCGCAGTTCCTGTCTCTGATACAGTTCATGCGCAGGAGCATCTCCCCAATTCCCCCACGAATGGCGGAGGTCTTTTGAAATGGCAGCTGCGTATCTTCGGTAAAGCGCAGGGTGAAATGGAACACTGCGTAACGGATATTCAGATGGGTCTCAATAATATCGTTCATTTTTATCTCTCAAATTACTTTGGTTTTGACGCGTTTAACGTATCTTTAACAAGATCAAGCCATATTATCTGATTCAGGGCAACGGGTTAAAATTAGCATCCTGTGCATCAAAATAATATCCAATTTTCGGCTTATCCTTCTGAAATTTATTTGTATATGGCAGATATCCAGGAAGCTGCATCCAATACTGGAAGGTCAAATTTCCTGTTTCACTTACGATTTTCTTCACTCTCATAGTCTGATAAACCTGCGTGCCGGCTGTGAAGGGATGGTTACAGTCATAAAGACGGAATTCAATAATATTGCCATTATCAGAAACCGTATATTGGTAGGCCAGCATTGCGTGACATCCAATTTCATATTCTGTTTTATCGTTTTCCCTTTTTTCTGTCTTCGTCTTTTGCTTTTCATGGACTCCTGACACGCCTACCAGAACCGGTTCTCCAGCCTGGATCTTATCCATTATTGCTTGGATCGTCTGGAAATTGTTGTTCATATAGCTGGTTTTGGAGCCCATTTGATTTCCATAAACCTGATAATACGTTATAATATTGAAAAACTGATTTTCAGCATCCGTGGTTTTCGAAGGATCAATCAGCGTTTTTGAAAGTTCCGTATCAGTCTCTTTGATCTTTTTTTCATGAGCCGTAATAAAATTTTCGTCCTTATAAAAATGAAGATTCATTTTATTATCGTTATCGTAGGACAGGAATAGGGAGTTCTCCTTATCTTTTGTAAGATCCCATGAATAGTGAAGATCCTTATAGGTAACAGAACCCGACGGGTCCTCGATCCGCTTCCTGTATATAAAGTCTCCTTTAGGGTCGACGGTCTTTTTCAGGTAATGTCTGAGCGTAAGCATTGTGATGCCTTCACAGTTTCCACCTTCACTTGCATATGTGCTGAAATTCCCAAAAGGAAGTGTGTCATACAGTGGATTGAAGTCTGTTAGGAAAGTGGTACTGACTTTTCCAATCTTAGCATGATATTTTGCATTGAGATTCGGATCGATATCGCTAAGATAACAGTACATGAAGAACGCGCATGGCCAGAATTTATCTTTAGCAGTCACCGTAACATCCGTCGTACGGCATTCATTAAAAATCGGTTGATTCAAAATCTGACTATAGGTATAAAAATCTTCGTAACTCACCTCCTGCACATCATCAAGAGTATAGTGCGCAAGAGTATCACCATAAATATCTGCCTGATGCACCAGCAGGCATTCATTATAAAAATCCTTTTCAGAATCGCCAAGAGGAACATACAGAATCTTTGGTTTGACGCCCAAAAACTGAAAAAGATACTTACACGAAATACAGCCTACACCCGCAAGCTGAGCACGCCCGGTCATATCGACTGCCGTATTTTCTAAATCACTGAAATCAAGAAAATCAAGTAAACTTCCTTTTGCGTTATCATTTCCAAGGATTATCCTGTCATCCGCATACACGGGTGCCTTTTTGCCCGTTTTTCTGGCAAGAAGAACAGCATAGATTTCATCCGGATCGGTAATCACATCCTCAATCACAAGCTGCCCATCCTCTGTTTGTGTTTTAACTTCTTTAAGGTCACTACCGTTCCAGCTGCCAATAAGCGTCCGGATACCAATAGTATCTTCATCCGGGAGTGCAGTGGAAAGATTGATTCGAAGAGTGCCAGAATATTTCGAGATGTTATAAGCCTTCAAAATTTCATAGCCATCGTGTTCGTAAATGCCATCCTCCGGTTCAGCTGTGGCAAGGAGGTTATCTGCATTGGCAGCTTCAAAAGTTATTTCAGAACACGGATTGTTTTTGAAGATTGGCGTATAATCCGGACGATCCGAATATGTGAGCGGGTCGATACCAAGGTCTATCTTTTCCTTATCGGTATAAAAATCACCGGCGGTGGATCTTTTCAGAGGATTCGTATGATAGAGCTCTATTTCTTCTTTATCCGTGAGGCCGTCTTCGTCAGTATCGGAGCCTTCCTGAATATTTAGACCTGCATCTAACTTATCGCCAATCGTGTATCCGTTTATGTCTGAAGACTGCGAGCGGTCTTTCTCAACATCCTGAATTTCTCCTGTAAATGGAGGTTCCTTTAGTTTCTTTGAAGCCTGAAAATTCGTTCCAGATGTTCCAATAGCTGCTAAACAACCGATTACGGTCACGATTGCTGTCAGCCCGCATGTGATTTTTAGTATACCTTTATCGATGTGCAAGATAGCTCCTCTCTTACATATTGATGGCTGTAATTTCCGGTTTTTACTTCTTATACTTGACGGTTTAAGAAAGCGTGATATAAGCTACCAATAGTTTATACAACATTTTCAGGAAAGAGGTGCCTCGTGAGTCTAATAGCAGTAGGTCTTTTAATCTTTATCGGTGTAGAAATGATCTTATTGATGATAAACGCTTCGGCACCATTTTTGATGGTCCCAGCGAATGTCGCCACAACGTACATTCTTACCAATATTGCAATTGCAGTTATTTTTACGATACTCTGCCGATTCAATATTCTTGAGGACATTGCTCTGGCCATTTTCCTGTCCGTCATTATCAATAGTATATTTTCACTTCACCCAGTCTTCAATATCATTATTTTCTTAATTCTACTTATCGGCTTTCATGCACTCATAAAAAAATATTCGTCGGTTAAAATCATAAAAAGTGTGATTTTTACAGGCATTTATCTGATAGTCGGCTGGACTATTATCTACAAAATGATGGGACAGCTGGATCTTATATGGCAAACATTTTTCTTTGCACTGTTTACTTTCTTCGTGATCTTTAGCAGAGTAGCCACAATAAGTTAAATACTCTTCCATGCTATAACCTTATCTTTCTCTGGGCAATTTAGATTTCCCAGCCCTTAAATGAAAATATGGGTTCATCAGACGCAGTATCACTCCAAAAATGTGCTGCTCGATTATTAAGAGATTCTCCATGATATTCGAGAGAAATAAGTCTAATCTTCTCACCAATCAATAGCTTTACTTTTTCTGTATTCGAAACATCTATTAACCGCTCCTTAATGCCTGCCAGCGGTTCAACCCACATAGCGAGATCATGCTTCACGACTAATGCCCACAGTCCCGAAGCAAAAACGAAGGGGGATTTCTCCGGTGTCACTGTATTCTGTAGGGAACTATCTCGATTATTACACATAGCAAAGACTGAATCGATTTCCCTGCCATAAAAATAGTCATACTTAAAAATATTCTTATACGGGCGATGCTCCATCCAGCGGTTAATGATTTCTATGCCGGCTTCAAAATAGTTTCCCCAGTCAAAATCTATCTCACCTGGTACATACATATATTCCTTGATTTGATCATCCCAATATTCATATACCGTACAACCATCTATTGTTCCTAAAGGATCCGCGCCATTTTGGAGAAGAATCTTTAGGCACTCAAGGCAATCCTGGTTATATGTGGAATAGATCAGATTTTCAATGCACATACTGCCATATTGCACACCGCTTTCTGGATTTATCCTTTGAACATCAAAGCCGTGATCTAGAAAGAAACAGGTAATATCATAAAGAAATATACGGTCCTTATTAATTTCAGTATCTCCAAAATATGGATTTCCAGAAAAGATGATAATTTCAGACAACATATTATCTTGATCATCTTCCGGTTCATTAATATCAAGACCGCTTTTTAAAATGCTTTTCATTTTCTGATAATCCGGCGGTATCTTTCTTGCTTCTGCTTCAAAGCTTAACATCATGCTTTCAAGATCGTTCATAATAGTTTCTCAAAGCCTTCTTAAATGTATGATATTTCCTTAGAAATCCTCCAATACAGCATGTCGATTGATCTCTTCTACAAAGGCACCGACCTTATTCATATCCGGATTATCCGGCAGTGTGCTTCGCTTCTCAGCCTCTTCAAATCTTTTTTCATAATCTGACAGTATCTCATAAAATTCCGGTGTGAGAACACTGTCCTTCATGTATTCACCATTTCGGATGCTACGAAGAAGCTTCAAATCTTCGGATGACCGATGCGTCCTGATCTCCGCATTCTCTAGAATATCAATCCCCATCATAAACAGCCGGATAAGGTGCATGGCATGCTTATTCAGATGATTGTCATCCTTCTTATGATTTCGCTTGCCAAGCTTATCATAATCCCGAACGACAGAATGCAAAACATTCATCATCTCGTTATAACGGCGAAGCGGATAATGCTTAAAGGAAGCGTCCATAAAGATTTCCTTTTCCAGTCCTTCTGTCTCCGCATCATCGATATACAAAACAGCGCTGCCATTCTTCCAGTCGCTATGCCTACGATTAAAGTCCGCTAAAGCATGCTGCACCGATTTCAGAATATGTTGCTCCCGGACAGGCTGTGGCAATGCATCTCGAGCGATGGCATTCTGCATTCGTCGAAGCTGTGCATCCGCAAAGTATCCGAAGGAAGCAGCCGCTCGCTTCGTAAGGAATAGTCCGCTATGGTCGAGAAGCTCCTGACCAAGCGGAGATTTGAAAACATACTGATCATCATCAAGACCGAGAATCTCAATCGTATTTGGGTTGCAGTTCAGAAGCAGTGAGATAATCTTGTTGAAGGAGTACACGACTGTATCTGTCTCATCATCTACATACTGTTTGAAATCAGTGAGTCCGAGCAAATCCGACGAGAGATTAAGCGTGACACCTCGGAAGTCTACATCACTTCCTTCACGGTTCGTTCCGTAGCCATAGCTTCCGACAACGCCAAGAAGGATCATGCGCTTCCCTAATCTTGGATAAGTCTTCAGAAAATCGTATTCCTTTGTGTTTAATAATGCTTTGAAGTCCACGATTATCGTCCCTCCTGCACCTGCTCGGATAAAATTGAACGCGAAATCCTTACCCGAACATAATATCCCTATCTTCCATACATCTCTTTTGCTAAGCTCAGACAAAATTGAATCCGAGATCCGTATCAGAACAGAAAATCCCAACCTTTCCATACATGATCTCAAGATGTCCGATGATTCTATCGCAATGAAAATGCCCTGCGTACCATTTCTCGTA
>Ga0256406_1001662_pt1 | contig 34964 bp, 33 predicted proteins | sample RumenRJG_03DNA_FD_185986 | JGI IMG/M metagenome (GOLD analysis project Ga0256406, IMG submission 185986) | Bovine rumen microbial communities from Lethbridge, Alberta, Canada - RJG_03 | ecosystem: Host-associated > Mammals > Digestive system > Stomach > Rumen | place: Canada: Alberta | collected...
CGTTCCGTTTGTCCCGATGATCATCTTTGTGCCGAGGAAACAGACCAGCAGCATGGACAGCGATATGCAGAGCGTCATCACCGGGCTGTTCAGCGCGATGATTTTCTCGACGTGCGTGAAATCCTGCCGGACGCCTTCAGAAGCGCGGCCGAATTTTTCTTTCTCATAATCTTCCCGCACAAAGGACTTCACGACCCGGATGCCGGCGACGTTCTCCTGCACAGAATTGTTGAGTGCATCGTACTTTTTGAAAATCCGGTGGAAAATCGGCGTCGCCTTACGGATGATCAGAAACAGCGCCAGCGCAATCACTGGCAGAATCGCGACGAAGATCAGCGCCATCCGCGCATTGATCGAAAACGACATGACAATGGCGAAAATCAGCATCAGCGGTGTTCTGACCGCGACCCGGATGATCATCTGGAACGCGTTCTGAACATTCGTCACGTCAGTCGTCAGCCGCGTCACCAGCGAAGATGCCGAGAAACGGTCCACATCCGAGAAGGAAAAATCCTGCACCTTATAGAATATATCCTTCCTCAGATTCTTCGCATATCCGGTGCCGGCCGTCGCCGCCCGCCGTGCGGACATCGTGCCGCAGAACAGCGACAGCATCGCCGCGGCAATCAGCATCCCGCCGTAATGGATGACCGGCCGGATGGAATCCTCCGTCATATGATTGATCATCTGTGCCATAATGAACGGCAGGATGCTCTCCAGCAGGACCTCCAGCGCGACGAAGATCGGCGTTTCGATCGCCGCCCGCTTATATTCCCGTATGCTTTTCATTAATGTTCGTATCATGTCCGGTTTCTACCCCCTTTTCTGTCTGTCTTTTCACAAGACGACCTCATATTCTTCCAGATATTCGAATAAATCTTCCGGAGTAGCGTGACGAGCTGTTCCTGCTCTTCCGGAGAAAGCCCGTACACAAGCTGCCGGTCTTTCTCTCTCGCGGCTGCCTGCATTCCTTCGCACTGCGCGCTCGCCGCATCCGTGAGCTGCACGATCTTCACCCGCCGGTCCTGCTCCGAAATCCGGGTCTCCAGCATCCTGTTCATTTCCAGTCTCCTGACCAGACCGGATGCAGTCGGATGTTTGATCTGCATGTGTTCTTCTATTTCCTTCTGCGAAGCCGCTCCGCCCCTGTCATACAGGAACATCATCAGATTCGCCTGTGCAAAAGTCACGTTCCAGTCCCGCATCAATTCGTGATCAGCAACAATGCGCATTTTCAAACTGATTACCCGGATCAGGTCCGCGATCTCCCACTCTGTCATTCACTCCTCCTTCTGCCACTCGTTCTTCGAGCCTTCCGGACCCCGCGAGTCCCGGCATCCGATTACGTAGCATGCTACTTATTTTACTCTTACGGTTATATATGTCAAGTGAAGGTTCTGTGATTACCGTTCCTGCATCCGAACATCCCTTTATTTTGCCGGTGAGCTATGGTATCCTAATCGGAGAACAGGAGTTTATATGATAGTAAGAAAAACCATCTTCAAACGAACGGCCATCATTATCATCGCGGTCGGTGCGCTGGCGCTGGTTACTATAATCGGTCTGATGACACCGAGCAGCGGTAAAGCGACAGTTCACGTCAGCGCCGGTGATGGCACGATCATCATTTCGAACAAGCTGAACGACGACGGTGCAATCCGCAGTACGCACCTGTTCCGTCTGGCCGCGGTGATCACCGGAACGAACAGCCACTGGAAAGTCGGCACCTATAATATAAAGAATGGCAGCAGCTATTTCTCGATCTGCCACGAGCTGACGAAGCCGTCCGCCGCTGCAATCCGAGTCACGATTCCGGAGGGAAAACAGGTACGGCAGATCGCCACGATCCTTTCGGACGCCGGCGTCTGCAGCCGGAAGGAATTTCTAAATGCCTGTAAAACGCATTCTTATGATTACGAGTTTCTCAAAGGAATCCCGACCTCGAAGCGGATCGGCGGGCTGGAGGGATATCTCTTCCCGGACACTTACTTCTTCGACAAGAACGAAGATGTGGATACGGTAATCCGGACGATGCTGGACCGTTTCCAGGAGCAGGTCTATACCAAAGAAATCCGGAAAGCAGTGAAGAAATCGGATCTGAATTTTGACCAGACGATCATCCTCGCATCGATGGTCGAAAGCGAAGCCGCAACAAAAAAAGACCGCCGGCTGGTCGCCGGTATATTCCTGAACCGGCTGAGTCATCCGGACCAGTTCCCGAAGTTGCAGTCCTGTGTCACCGTGGAATACGCGAAAGGAATCAAGAAAGACATCCTTTCCGATAAGGACATCAAATACGATTCCCCGTATAACACCTATCTCCACGCCGGGCTTCCGTACGGACCGATCTGCTGTCCGAGTCTGGAGTCCATCGAGGCCGTGATCCATCCGACGAAGAGCAGTTACTACTATTTTCAGTCGGATTCCTCAGGCAAACTGCACTACGCCCGCACTTTCAAAGAGCACGCAAAAGCGCAGAAAAAAATACAGAAGAACTGGTCGTAATCGGCCAGTTCTTCTTTTATGGTCAATCTTTATTACGATCCTTTATTCCCCGGCCGCCTGCGTCCACCCGGAAACGCCGGATCAGGCGCCGGCTCTATTTACCGCTTCCTCTTCTTCCAGCTTCCGATAGGCCACTTTTCCGACCAGAGTCTTCGGCAGTTCATCCCGGAATTCGATCTCCCGCGGAATCGCGTATTTCGCGATATTCTTCCGGCAGTAGCTTCTGATCTCGTCCATCACCTGATCGCTCTTCGGAACGCCCGGCTTCAGGACGATAAAAGCCTTGACCGCCTGAATGCGGTAATCGTCCGGAACGCCGATGACGCAGCTCATCTGCACTTTATCGTGCGCGTCCAGAATGTTCTCGAGCTGGGCCGGATAGATATTGTATCCGGACGAGATGATCATCCGCTTGGCCCGGCCGCGGAAATATACAAAACCATCGGAATCCATGCATCCGAGGTCGCCGGTATACACCCAGGTCAGACCGTCCGCATGAGTCCTTAGCGTCGCAGCCGTCTCCTCTGGATGACCGACGTACCCTTTCATGACTGTCGGACCCGCCAGCAGGATTTCGCCTTCCTCGCCATACGGCAGCTCCTCGTCCGTCCCCGGCTTCACGATCTTGATGTACATATCCGGCAGCGGAATGCCGATGCTGCCTTCTTTTTCCTTCCCGATCGGCGTCAGGCAGCAGGCCGTCACGGTCTCAGTCGTGCCGTAGCCCTCCCGCACCCGGATCGACGCATGATGTTTCGCGAGGAACTGATCGACCTTCTTCTTCAGCTCGACGGAAAGCGAATCCCCGCCGGAAAACACGCCTTTCAGATATTTGAGGTTTTTTCCTTCCATCAGCGGTTCCCGGCTCAGCGCCTCGAACAGCGTCGGCACACCCGCGATCAGATTGCACTTGTGCTTCGTCAGAAGTTTCGAATAGCTCTCCGGTGTGAAGCGCGGTACCAGCACGCACCGCCCACCCTGTGAAAGCATCGAATGAATGCAGACCCCGAGCCCGAATCCGTGGAAAAGCGGCATCGCGGCCAGCATCTTGTCGCCCGGGCGGAACATCGGATTCGCCGCGATGATCTGATCACTCAGCGCGTTAAAATTCCGATTTGTCAGAAGAATGCCTTTGGTCGTCCCGGTCGTCCCTCCGGAATACAGAATAACCGCCGGATCCTCCGAACGGCGCTTCACCCGGAAATTGTAAAAACAGAACCGGCCCAGCAACTTGAATTCCGTCCAGCGGATCACCGGCGCGTCCTTCGGAATCTTCTCCATCTTCCTGCCCTCGGTCAGCATGTATCCCGCTTTCAGGCGCGGCGCCAGCTCATCCTTGATACTCGCAATGACGATGTTGACAATCCCCGTATTCTCGCGGATCCGTTCGAATTTGCTGTAGAACTGATCCAGCGTGATCGCCGTAACACTCTTTGATTCGTTCAGATAGAATTCGATTTCCTTCTCCGCCGAGAGCGGGTGAATCATGTTCGCCACCGCGCCGACCACATTGACGGCATAAAAAGCAAAAATCGCCTGCGGGCAGTTCGGCATCGCAATGGTGACCCTGTCACCCGCCCGGACGCCGATCGTCCGGAGCGACCGCGCGCACCGGAGGACTTCATTTACCAGCTGGCGGTAGGTGGTTTTTCTTCCCATGAAATCCAGCGCTACATTATTCGGATATTTCTCTGCGGCCGCCTCCACCATCTCGAACATCGTCCCGTCGAAATATTCGAGATGCATCGAGATGCCGCCCATCGAGTCTTTCCACGGCGTCTTCGCCGTGATCTTCAGATTCGTACTCATCTATGTTCTCCTGTCTCAACCTCTTATGAACAAATACGAATTATTTTATATGAATTCATATATTTTGTAAATAAATATCCTCAAAAAGTACATGTTGTTTCAGCGACTCGAATTCCCGAAAATAAACAAGGCGGCCTCACTGGCATCGGTAAGGCCGCCCTGCTTCAGCTGAAAGTTCAGCTCTTTATTTCTTCATATTATATCAGTTATTTTACAGTGTATGTATTCTGCCCGCCATACGGATTCGTCGTCTTCGTGATCGTCCAGGTCACGTCTTTGTATCCGTCCGCGCTGACCGTCACCGTATTGTCTCCGGCTTTGAGAATGCCTTTCGGAAGCACGAGTGACGTGCTGCCTGCGGTCCAGACGTTCTTCGTCCCGTACCACGCATTCGAATCTTTCGTCAGTTCCGTACCATTCACGGAGACCGCCGTAATGCTGCCGAACCACTCGGACTGAGAACCGAGACCGTTCAGTTGATAATAGCCGTAAGATCCGTCTTCATAAACATCCGAAGGCTTCGCCGTCATCTCTTTCTTCTCCGGTTCTGCCGGTTTACTGCCGGTCAGATTTCCATCCGGCGTCACTTCGAAGGTCAGCGTCTTGTATCCTTCCGAACGAATTTCTACCTTCGTATTCTCAGAATCGGAGAATCCGTCCTTGCCCAGCTTCAGGTACTGATACTTTCCGCCGTAAGCCGGATCGTTAGCCGCCTGATACTGCGAACCGCCGCAGCCAAGCAGGCCCTTCGTATAGTACGCGCTGCCGACCCTGACGGACTGGACTTTATCCAGATACTTCGCTGCGTCTGCTTCATCCGCGTCAAATGTCAGAAGATAAGTGCTTCCCGACGTACGGATCGATTTCGTTGCCGGTGCCGCTTCAGCATCCTCGGAGTCTGCCGCCTGCTTAACATTGAACTTGACCGTCTGCTTATCATAGTAAGTGGACTTCAGTGCCACCGTGTACTCGCCTGGCGTCTGGAACTGACCGCCCTTAATCCTGAGCTGTACCGCAGCTCCGGACTCGCCGACCAGTTCATACCACTTATTACCGGATTCGCCGCCTGCGGATTTTGTCAGGACGTTTACCGGATCGCCGCCGTCTCTCGAGACGGTTAGGTGCTTCAGGAAATCGCCCTCGGATCCGTTCACCGTGATCACTGCGTCACTTCCGGTCTCGATCTCGGAGTCCGCGCTGAGCGAAACGTCTCCCAGCTTCTTCACGTAGCGGACAACAACCGGCTGATCCTTATAGCCGCGCGCCTTGACGATGAAGTAGTTGTCATTCGTCTTCTCACGTTCCGCCAGCTTCAGTGCCGAAGCGTGAATCGTCAGTGTTCCGTTCTCCGGATCGACTTCGTACTTGTCTGATGCGGAAACTGTTCGAGGTTTTCTTTGAGACCGTAATCTTCGCCGGCCTGGATAATTTCTTCGATGCCTCGGCGTATACGCTGCCGCTTACGGCCGGCGCCATCGCCAGAATCATCGTCAGGACCACGGCGATCGTAACACCTCTCCGCGCGGATGATTGTCTGCTGGTTATCATTTGTCCTCCCTTGATTTAATTTTGATTTTTGTTAAGGTTAGTTTTAATTAACTTTAGTTAGGTATCATTACCCATATAATATTTCAATGAATTTTCATGATTCCGGTTCTCTTTTCAAACATCCGGAACAGTCATTTTTCGGCTCTATTCCAACTTGAGATTGACAACTTGTATGCCTTGACACAACCTGCTTTTTTAAGTATCGTATACTTAGAATTTGAACAAATCTGTACATATTATTTATATGTACGGGCGGGTCAGAATTGGAGTAAGAAATGACTGCAGTAAAGGATATTGATGTAACTGCGCTGGGCGAACTGCTGATCGACTTTACACAGAACGGCAGAACCGCTCAGGGCAATATTACCTTTGAGGCAAATCCGGGCGGTGCGCCTTGCAACGTCCTGTCGATGCTGAATAATCTCGGGCGGAAGGTATCATTTATCGGCAAGGTTGGCGACGACGCTTTCGGAGATCTCCTCCGGGAGGCTGTGCAGAAGCAGGGGATCGACGTCGGGGGGCTCTGTTCGGATGCAAAGATTCCGACCACACTGGCTTTTGTGCACACACTGCCGGACGGCGACCGGGATTTCTCGTTCTACCGGAAGCCGGGCGCCGACGCATGCCTGACGGCAGATGAAGTGGATTACGACCGGATCCGCAGGGCTCAGATCTTCCACTTCGGTTCCCTTTCACTCACAAACGAGCCGGTCCGCGAGGCGACACAGCGGGCTGTGCAGACGGCAGAGGAATCCGGATGTCTGTGTTCTTTCGATCCGAACCTCCGGCCATCACTCTGGAACAGTCTGGACGAAGCAAAGGCTCAGATCCGGTGGGGGCTCGGGCACTGCGATATTCTCAAGATCTCGGACAATGAGATCCGCTGGTTCACCTGCATTGAAGATTTTGACGAAGGCGCTTCCTGGCTGCTTTCGGAATTTCCGCGAATCCGGCTGCTCTGCCTGTCCAGGGGACGGGACGGAAGCACTGCATATACCCGGGATCTTCAGGTCAGTGAACCTGCTTTTATCCGTGAAGACACCATTGAGACGACCGGTGCCGGGGACACGTTCGGCGCATGCGTTCTGAACGACGTGCTCGAATACGGTCCGGACGGACTGACAGCGGACCGGCTTCGGAAGATGCTGGTTTTTGCTAATGCAGCGGCATCAGTAATCACCACCCGCAAGGGTGCGCTCCGCGTCATGCCGACCCGCACGGAGATAAATGCGCTTGCGGCGGAAAGACTTGCTGATTTTGTATAGATATTCAGGTTATATAAAGTGTATAATAGATTAGATATATAAATGTATATTATTTTCAGACGGAGGAGAATTGCAGGATGAAGGAATCCGATTCTATTTTTGAATCACGCCTTTCTCGCGTGTACGATGAACTCAAATGGCTTTATATGGAACTCTATTCGAACGATACGCATTCGTTCGATTACTTTATCGGCATGCTGAAGCGTCAGTTCGATGCTCGGAGTGACGAACTGAAGGAATGGGATGATGCGCGGACGATCGTCGAGGAGTGGTACCGCGGCAATGACATCGTCGGCATGATGCTTTATACCGACTGCTTTGCGGGAACGCTCAAAGGTGTCCAGTCTCACATCGACTACATCAAGGAGTGCGGCGTCAACTATGTGCATCTGATGCCGCTTCTGAAGACGACGCCGGGCAAGAGCGACGGCGGCTACGCGGTGGCGGATTTCGGTACAGTGGATGAGCGGCTCGGAACGATGGAGGATCTGTCGGATCTGTCGGCGGCGTGCCACCGGAACGGAATCGCTACGTGTCTGGACTTCGTAATGAATCACACGAGTGAGGATCACGAATGGGCCGTAAAGGCGAAGCAGGGTGATCCGGAGGCACAGGCGCGGTATTTCTTCTATGACAACTGGGATATCCCGAACCAGTTCGAAAAGGACGTTCCGCAGGTATTTCCGACCACGGCGCCGGGCAACTTCAGCTGGTGTCCGGAAGCCGGGAAGGTCGTCATGACGACTTTTTATCCGTATCAGTGGGACCTGAACTACGCGAACCCGATGGTGTTCAATGACATGACCGAGGCGATGCTGAACCTCTGCAACCACGGAATCGACATCATCCGTCTGGACGCTGTGCCATACATCTGGAAGCAGCTGGGAACCAACTGCCGGAACCTCCCGCAGGTTCATACGATCGTCCGGATGATGCGGCTAGTCACCGAGGTGGTCTGCCCGGGCACACTGCTGCTGGGCGAGGTTGTCATGGAACCGGACAAGGTCGTTCCGTACTTCGGAACGCCGGACAAACCGGAATGCCACATGCTGTACAACGTCACGACAATGGCCAGCACCTGGCACACGGTCGCGACAAAGGATGTCCGCCTGCTCGAGCACCAGCTCGATACGATCTTCTCGATTCCGAAGGACTTCACGTTCCTCAACTACCTCCGCTGCCATGACGACATCGGCTGGGGACTGGACTACGACTATCTCAAGCAGTTCGGCGTCGAACAGGTCGCGCACAAGAAATTCCTGAACGATTTCCTGACCGGCAAATGGCTGGGAAGCCCGAGCCGCGGCGAGCTCTATAACGATGATCCGCGTCTCGGAGACGCGCGTCTCTGCGGTACTACTGCTTCCCTCTGCGGAATTGAAGCGGCTGAGTACGAGCAGGATGACCTCAAACTGGACTGGACAATCCGCCGCGACATCATGCTGCACGCGTTCCTTCTCACGCAGTCGGGAATTCCGGTGCTGTACAGCGGCGATGAGATCGGCCAGCTGAACGATTACAGTTATCACGAAGATCCGTATAAATGGGACGATTCGAGATATCTCCACCGGGGTGCTTTCTCGTGGGATGATGCCGCGAAGCGTCATGATCCCACGACGCGGCCGGGACGGATTTTCACTTCGCTTCAGAAGCTCCTGACAATCCGCCGCACGCATGATGTTTTCGAATTCCAGGCAGACACATGGATCGTGCCGACCGGTTCGGATCATATTCTCGGCATCGGCCGCTACTTCAAGGGGGAGAAGCTGATCGCGCTCTTCAATTTCGGTGATGATGACGGTGTCGCATGGGTCAATGATGATGAAGAGTTTACGGATCTCTTCACCGGTGAAAAGATAAACGGCAAAGAAGTGCCGGTCCGCTGCCACGATTTCCACTGGCTGCTCCATACTTACGAGCCGGCGGCACCAGTCAAGAAGGAAGAGCCGGAACTCCCGACCGAGAAGAAAGAGCCACAGGTCCCGGCAAAGAAGAAGGAGCCACAGGTCCCGGCAAAGAAGAAGGAGCCGGAACTCCCGGCTGAGAAGAAGGAGCCGGCAAAGGACGAACAGCCTGCAAAGGAAAAAGCCCCGAAGAGAAAATCTTCAAAGAGCACGGCGGCAAAGTCTGCCGCAGGCAGGGACTCAGCGAAGAAAGCCCCGGATAGCACGACTAAGACAAAGAAGAACGCAACCTCTTCCAAGTCCAAATCCACTGCCCGAAACAGCAGCGCCAGAAATTCCGGTGCGAAGAAGCGCGCCAACAGCAAATCCACTGTGGCATCAAAGAAAGGCAGTTCGAAGTAATGAACAAGAAAATCTTATTTCTCGATATCGACGGGACACTGACCATCCCGGGCGAAAACCAGCCGCCGGCGAGTGCTCTTGAGGCGATCCGTAAAGCGCAGGCGAACGGTCACAAAGCGGTCCTCTGTACCGGCCGGAACTACGCGATGCTGAAGCCGCTTCTCGCCTATCCGTTCGACGGTTTTGTCGGTTCCGCCGGCGGCTACATCAAGTGCGACGGCAAAGTGCTTTATGACCAGCCTCTGCCGAAGGATGTCGCAGAGCTGACCCGGAAGCTTTTCAAAAAACACGATATTTTTGCCACAGTAGAATGCCTCGAAGCGACCTACTGTGACAGCAGTCTCGATGCGCTGCTCAAAGGTCTGCCGGACGGCAACAGCGAGCTGGAGCGCTGGCGCAGGGCGATCAATGAGGATCTGGGAATTCTCCCGATCGAGCAGTATGACGGCGCGCCGATCTATAAGTTCATCATTATGTACCGGACAGATGACCAGCTCGACGAGCTGCGGGAAAAAGTCAGCGGCACGTTCGACTTCGTCATCCAGGAAGATGTCTGCGGCGTCCGGAACGGCGAGATGATCAACCGGGCATTTGACAAAGGTAAAGGCGTTCAGAAGGTCTGCGATTTTTACGGAGTCCCGGTTGAAGACGCGATCGGATTCGGCGACAGCATGAACGATATTTCGATGATGGAGGCAGTCGGGACCAGCGTCTGCATGGAGAACGGAGCAGCCGCGCTCAAAGAGATGAGCGACTACATCTGCCCGAAAGTCGATGAAGACGGACTGGCCAGAGCCTTCGGTCACCTCGGACTCGTATGACGGGCCGGGTGTCGTGTTATTATCTTTTTTTCATTTTATTTAACATCTATATATGGCAATTATTACCCGCACTGAACAATTTAAGGGGGAAAAAATGGCATTGGATTATCGCAAATGTGCCGAAGAGATCTACAGTCATCTCGGAGGCAGGGAGAACATCATCAGCGCGGCGCACTGCGCGACCCGTCTCCGGCTGGTCATCGCAGACAACAGCAAAATCGACACCGACGCTCTGGAGGAAGTAGAAGGTGTCAAAGGACTGTTCACGAATAACGGTCAGCTTCAGCTGATCATCGGAACCGGCACAGTGAACAAGGTCTACGATGAATTTCTGGCAGTCACCGGTCTCACCGCTGCAACAAAAGCCGACGTCAAAGCAGCCGCAGCGGCCCGCCAGCCGCTTCCGAAGCGCATGGTAAAAACACTCGGCGACGTATTCGTCCCGATTCTGCCGGCAATCGTAGCATCCGGTCTTCTGATGGGAATCGTCGAGGCACTCGGTAAAGCAATCCCGAACTTCTCGCAGACCGACTGGTATGCGTTCCTCGACATGGTATCCGGCGCAGCTTTCGCGTATCTGCCGGTTATCATCGCAATCAGTACCGCCCGTGTATTCGGCGGAAATATTTTCCTCGGCGCAGTCGTCGGGCTGTGCATGATCCATTCGAACCTGATCAACGCGTGGAGCGTTGCGGGAATGAATGCATCTGATATTCCGGTATGGCACCTGCTCTGCTTCCACGTACGGGCTGTCGGCTATCAGGGACACGTCATCCCGGTCATCATCGCCGTGTTCGTCATGTGTATGCTGGAGAAATGGCTGCACAACCACGTGCCGGAGATGCTGGATCTGTTCATCACACCGATTGTGACGGTGTTTGTTACCGTATTCCTGACCTTTACGATCATCGGACCGATCTTCTCGGTCGCAGAGACATGGGTTCTCACATTCGCGAGATGGCTGATCACGATCGGCCACGGAGCCGGCGCAGCGGCAATGGGCGCGATTTACCCGCTGACCGTTGTCATGGGTCTTCATCACATGTACAATATTATCGAAGCCGGCATGCTGGCTGAGATGAATGGCCTGAACACCTGGATGCCGATCGCATCCGCAGCAAACTTTGCGCAGTTCGGCGCATGCCTGGCTGTAGCAGTTAAAGCCAAGAACGCAAAAACAAAAGCAGTTGCCCTGCCGTCCTCGCTTTCCGCAGCGCTGGGCATCACCGAACCGGCAATCTTCGGTGTCAACCTGCGTTTCATGCGTCCGTTCGTATGCGGCATGATCGGCGGCGCCTGCGGCGCTGCGTTCGGCGCAATCTCCGGAATCGGCGCAAAGGCATATGGCGTAACAGGTATTCCGGGACTTCTGACCATTGATCATATTCTTCCGTATCTGATTCTTCTGGCAATCGCCGGCGGCGTTGCATTCGCGCTGACCATGTTCACCTGGCACGAAGAAGATGACGGAATCAAGACTGCAAAGCACAAGAAAGGCCAGGCGGAAGCGGAGCAGGATCCGGAAATCGAGCAGGAAGTTATCATGACTTGCGAGGCGGGCGAAGTTCTTTCCCCGGCCTTCGGAGACATCATTCCTCAGTCGGAGATTCCGGACGACACTTTTGCAGATGATATTCTCGGTCTCGGCGTCGGAATCCAGCCGGATCAGGGCGTCATCGTCGCTCCGTTCGACGGCGTTGTATCCTCCCTTGCGGAGTCGAAGCACGCGATCGGTCTGACCGGCCCTGGAGACATGGAACTTCGGATCCCAGTCGGTATCGATACCGTCGAGATGAATGGCGAAGGTTTCGAGCCGGCTGTTGACGAAGGCGAAGAAGTTACCGCAGGACAGCGGCTAATGGTATTTGACCGCAAAAAAATCGCAGAAGCAGGGCATCCGGACGTTGTCGTCGTTCTCCTGACCAACGCAGATGATTACGAAAATCTCTCGATTCCTGTGAATGAAAAAGCATCCGGATCAGAGGCGCCGGAAGGACAGTCTGAAGAATCGTCCGAAGAGCCATCCGAAGAAATGACGGAAGCCGGCGAAGCGGAATAGCAGCGGCCGGACGAACGATTAATACGATTAAGAATACAAATGATTAATAATTGAAAGGAGATTATAGCAATGAAGGAATTTGATCTCGTAATTAAGGACGAAAACGGTATCCACGCAAGACCGGCAGGTATTGTCGTAAAAGCAGTCAAGAAGACCGGCAGCAAGGCAAAAGTCATCTTCGGCGAGAAGGAATGCGATATGACCAAGCTGCTGCAGTTCATGGGCATGGGCATCAAGAAAGGTGACACCATCACAGTCCGTGTTGAGGGCGGTGACGAGGAAGCCTCCGCTGCAGCGATCAAGAAGGCTTTCGAAGATAACGGCTTAGTATAATACGCGGAGGTATCAGCATGGAGACCGCAATTGGTAAAAGCATCGTAAAAGGGGTCGCCATCGGTTCGGTGAAATTCTATAAAGCACCGGATCGCACCATCGACGAACGGATTTTTGAAGATACTGAGGAGCAGCTCACGCGTTTTCAGGATGCAGTCGACACCGTAATTGATCAGCAGAACGCGCTGTATGAGAAAGCGGTAGAAACCTCCGGAGAAGAAAACGCAGCGATTTTCGAAGTCCACGCGATGATGCTGGAAGACGACGATCTTCTGGACAGCGTCAGAGAAGTTATCGAAGGGAGCCATCACGGCGCAGAATATGCAGTTCGTGAAGGCTTTGAATCAATGGCTTCGATGTTTGAACAGATGGATGATGAATATATGCAGGCCCGGAGCGCGGACATCCGCGATCTGGAGAATGCAGTACTGGATGTCCTGCTGGGCATTGATGATTCCTCTCTTCAGGGTACGGAACCGTCGATTCTTGTCGCAGACGACCTTGCCCCTTCTGAGACTGTAAAACTGGATAAATCCCTGATCCTCGCAATCGTGACGCGCGGCGGCAGTGCGACCAGCCATACGGCGATCCTTGCCCGCAGCATGAACATCCCGACACTGATTCAGTGCGAGGATGTTGATGAAAGCTGGGACGGCCACCTGGCAGCAGTCGACGGCTACGCTTCCCAGATCCTGATCGATCCGGATGAAGAAACGCTGGAGCAGCTGAAAGAGCAGCAATCGAAAGATCAGGAAGCCAGAGCGCAGCTGGAACTCCTCAAGGGACAGGAAAGCGTCACAAAGGACGGACGCAAGATTCACGTATATGCGAATATCGGCGGCCCGGAGGATGTAGAGGCGGTCAATGCGAATGACGGCGAGGGAATCGGCCTCTTCCGCTCCGAATTTGTCTATCTCCACAGCCTGGATTATCCGAGCGAGGAGGATCAGTTCCAGGCTTACAAACAGGTTCTCGAGGAAATGTCACCGCGCCTGGTTATCATCCGCACCTGCGACATCGGCGCAGATAAGAAAGTGGATTACATGAACCTGGATCCGGAAGACAATCCGGCGTTGGGCTACCGCGCGATCCGGATCTGCCTGACAAGAAAGGACTTCTTCAAGACACAGCTTCGTGCGCTGCTTCGGGCTTCGGCTTTCGGCAACCTCGGAATCATGTTCCCGATGATCATCAGCGTGGACGAACTTCTGAAGGCGCGTGCCATCCTTGACGAATGCGCGAAAGAGCTAGCTCAGGAGGATATCCCGATGGGCGAAATCCAGATCGGCATCATGATCGAGACACCAGCCGCGGCGCTGATCGCCGACGACCTCGCAGAACACTGCGACTTCTTCTCGATTGGAACAAACGATCTGACACAGTACACCACTGCAATCGATCGTCAGAACGACAAGCTGGACCCGTTCCTGGATACACACCATCCTGCTGTTCTCAGGGAAATCCAGATGACGATTGAAGCCGGACACCGTCACGGCACATGGGTCGGCATCTGCGGCGAGCTCGGCGCAGACCTGAGCCTGACCGAGACGTTCCTCCGCATGGGCGTCGACGAGCTGTCGGTCAATCCGAAGAGCATTCTTCCGCTCCGGAAGACCATTCGGGACCTCGATCTGAGCGAGTAGCAATTCACTGATTTTGTCAAAAAAAGCGGCCTGCCGAGCTGATTCGATCAGCTCGGCAGGCCGCTTTCTGTTCCTATCCATCTTCCGGACAGGGCGTCAGGCTCGCCCGGCTTCCTGTCCTATCTGTTGTTCCGGTCCCGATCCGAAGGATCCGGCGGAATATAGTAGTGATCCGACGAGAATGGATCAATGCTTCCGGAAGAAACGCTTCTTCTCGACATGCTTTCTTCCGGAGGCTGGTACATGGCCATGGCCGGATGATCCGGACCGGAAGCTTCCGATGATAGATTCGATCTTCTTCTCTGCGAGTTCCTTTTCGCCGTCTTGTTATTATGGCGGAGGGACTCATAGAGCTCCCGTTCAGACATCGGCGCTTTGTCGATCTCAGGGTTATGGTACCGTTCCCGCCGGGCCGTACCGGACGTGCTGCGCCTTGCTGACTGCGCTGACGCATCCGATGTTCTGCGGGCTGTCCTCTCCGAGGCGCTGCTCCTCTGTCCAGTCGTCCTTCTCCGCGCCGGCTGCGGCGGCCACTCCTCATCCGTCAATACCATTGTCGCGTCTTTCTTCTGCTGAGGCGCTCTCGCCCGCGCGCTCTTCATTCTTCTCCTGCGTTCGTCAGAATCTTCAGCATCCCGCGGCACCAGGCTGATTCCGCGATAAAGATTCATCAGCGAAATGCTGACGAGAATGCTGGCCAGTATATCCGTGAACCAGACGACTCCGGAAAGCAATCCGCCAACCGATACGATCAGCAGGATTCCCAGCGACGCTTTGTTCAGCTTCTCCAGCAGTTCCGGCCGGCTGCGGAAGAGCCGCTTCCATTCGATCATGCCGGTGCTGAACACGACACCGCACAGCAGCATATGCGAAGACGGATACGACCGCTCCGGATGCATGTACCCCGGCATCAGCGTCGGCCGGTAATTCACCGCCATAATTTCAAAAAACAGATAAACACAGATCATGATCAGGTAGACGACAAACAGCCCCCAGATCCCGCGGTCCACCTTGAAAAGGCTCCTCCGGCCTATGATCTGCGCCACCGCAACGACGACAAAATAAGCCGCCGCCACAAGCGCAAATAAACACATCAGGCTGGTGACATAGTACAGAAACACATGTACGCCGATCAGATTATGGATCGCGCCGTTAAAATGGGACAGCCCGATATTCGTACCGTCCGCTCCGATATTATTCACATCGACATGCCTCAGCAGGATCGTCAGCAGCAAAAATGCAATGGCGTATACTCCGGCAGTCCGGTATGCCCTCTCTTTTCGGCTCATGAATTCTGCCCCCTTCCTTTCATTTCATTCTACAGCATTTTTCCCGCAGTTTCCATACTTTCGCCCTCTTTTCCGGCTCCACAGGATTCCGCGTTCACATGAAATACAAATTGCAAATCCGCCGAACCCCTTGATAATTCATGTGATATAGGGTATCATAACTAAAGTTCGTTCGATCGTGTACGAAATTCAGTAGCTAAGAAACAAAGGAGAGGGCACAATGAACAAGACAGAACTCGTGGCAAAGATGGCCGAGAAATCCGGACTGACCAAGGTAAATGCCGAGAAGGCGCTTGCGGCGTTTACGGAGACCGTAGGCGAAGCTCTGGCGGCAAAGGAGAAGGTATCACTCGTCGGCTTCGGCACATTTGAGGCAAAGGAAAGAGCTGCCAGAGAAGGCAGAAACCCGCAGACCGGTGAGACCGTTCAGATCCCGGCTTCAGTCGCGCCGACTTTCAAGGCTGGCAAGGTCCTGAAGGAAAAAGTTAACGCATAATGACCCATGAATCGGTTCATATGTAAGTAAAGAAACGGCATCGCTGATTACGCGGTGTCGTTTTTTTATCGCCAAGAGTATTTATTAATGAAGACTTTCGATAATATGCAAAACGGGCTGCCGATGGCAGCCCGTATCGCCTGAGGAGAGGTGTTATGTGATATCCTCAATCTGCAAACCTGTTATTTGCCTTCTACGTCCGGAGAAGCTTCCGCTTCATACTGCTTTCCTTCCTTCATTACGAAAGCGCAGTCCAGAAGCGCGTAAGGATCAGTCATCAGATCTCTCTTCCATGCGGAGATATCCGCCAGCTTTCCGGCTTCGATCGATCCGATCTTGTCATCCAGCTGCAGGATTTCCGCATTGCGGAGCGTCGCAGCTCTCAATGTGCGGAACGTGCCCATTCCGCTCTCCATCCACGCCTTGAACTCATATCCGCTGTCGTAGTTCATGTGATTCGCCACGAAATCAGTACCGTAGCCAAAATCAATCTTGCTGTTCACAAGGCGCTTCCGGCATTCCTGAAGCCGGTCTTTGTACAGCTCCAGCTTCGCCCGGAACTCCGGCTGCTTATCCTTCAGCGCAACCGGATCGTAATGGATCGCTTCTTCATACGGGCAGAATGTCGGCACGACTTTGACGTGATTGTCAATAATCAGCTGCTCAGTCTCCTCATCGATCAGCGAGCAGTGTTCCATTCCGTCGATGCCGTATTTGATCAGCTTCTTCATCTCCGAAGGGCTGTAAACGTGCGCTGTTACATAGCGGCCCATCTGATGCGCAGTCGTGATGATCGCTTCCATTTCTGAATCATCCAGCTGCTGCTGGGAAGGATTATCGGTCGGTGTGAAGAATCCGCCGGTCGCCATGATCTTGATAAAGTCCGAACCGTATTTGATTTCTTCACGAACCGCATTCCGGAAAAAATCAGGTCCCGCGCCGCAGCTGTACCGGATATTCTGAAGCATCCGGGAAACCTGCGGATTTCTCGCAAATCCCTGTGACAGGTCGCCGTGAGATCCGGCAGTGCACATGAACCGCGCCGCAGCCTTGATGCGCGCGCCTTCAAACTTGCCGGCGTTAATCGCATCACGGACATCAAGCACACCGAAACCGTTCGATGTAATGCCGCCGACGTGGCGGATCGTTGTAAACCCGCGGTGGAGGCAGGTCTGCGCTGTCTTTAGAACAGCCAGCGTCTTCATCTCTTCCGATGTAGTATACACTTCCTCACGAATCGTATGCCAGTCCCAGAAATCCATATGCATATGCGCATCGATCATACCCGGTGTAACTGTCGCATCGGAAAGATCGATCACCTCGGCTTCATCCGGTTTCTCAATATCCGGGCCGACCTCTGCAATCTTGTCGTCTTTGACCAGGATCTTCCATCCTTCTTTGAACTCCGCGTCAACGCCGTTATACAGTTTTCCGCAAATGATGTACTTCAGACCTTTCATCGTATTTCCTCCTGAATCATCTACTATTATGCAGCTCCCGCTGCACGTTGTCACAGTGTTATTGCTTTTATCAAAGTGAATTGAAGGCTACTCCGCCTTTGCCGGTCCGGATTTCTTCTTGCTGTTCTTGTATTCCGCTACATGAATCACCGCCGATACAAAGATCGCGATCAGCATATAGTATGCGCCGCTGACCTTCGTGAAGTAGCAGAAGAACAGGCAGATCGCCAGCGGAATCAGGTACAGCAGGAACGGCTTGACGCCCTTCAGAATTGTCTGGGCGACCAGTCCGCCGAACAGTGCCGGAACGACATAGTTGAATGCCGGCTGGATTGCCGGTGCGCTGAGCAGCGGCTGCAGCGGTGTCGCGATCAGCATACCGAGCGCCACGACCAGAACCGTCGTGATGCAGGATGCACCACAGGCGATGATTGCCATCGTGTGGCACTCATCGGTGTTCGGCTTGATACCCAGTGCGTTGATCGTGCCTACGGTAACCGGCATTCTGAGATTCGTCACATTGCCGGTGATGTACGACATGTACAGTGCGCCCGGTCCCATGATCGACATGTAGCCGATCGTCTCTGCCGGCCAGTATGGCGCCATGAACAGAATTACCGCGATGAACGCCGGCCAAAGCTGTTTGAAGTCCGGCCATACGCCATAGATCGCACTCGCTGCGATCGGGAACGCCGTCATTCCGACAAAGAGGATCAGACTGGAAGTGATTCCGAAACGGTGTACCCATTTGTGATAATCTTTAACAACTTGTTCTGACATCGTTTCTACCTCCTACTTGAAAATGAAGCATGCTGCTACCATCGCGATGATCATGCTGAACGTCATAACGTAATCCTTCAGCCATTTGAGTTTTGGCATCTTGTTGTACAGGATCACGATCAGTGCGCCGACCAGGAAGCTGATCAGGAACACAATGCCGTTCGTTGACATGCTGCTGAAGCCATAGGTGACCGAAACATAGCCCATGATGCCGGCGAGACATCCGCTGCCGATCGTCAGGACGAGATTCATATCGATCTTCTCTGCTTTTTCATAGAGTACGGAAATCGGCTTAATTGCCAGAGTGGACCACAGGATGCAGGCGCTGCCGCCAACCGTCATCACCCATGCTGCCGCGATCCATCCGTTGATGGTGTAGCCGCCGACTGTAAAGGATTCGCCGACGCAGCTCAGCGCGGTCGACGCCGCATAGGTCTCGTAATACGCAGAACCGATGATCGACAGCCGGAGCCAAGGCAGCGGTTTGCCGAGCAGCGGCATCAGTGAAATCAGGACCAGCAGAACCGGAAGTGTCGGCAGAATGCTGATCGTAATGCCGGTTGTCAGACCTTTCTTGATTTGCTGACGATCCAGTCCAAGCTCCAGTGCATGCTTCCATGCATGTCTCATATAGATGACACATTGGAGCAAGACCGCAATCAGCAATACGGTTACCCAGATAAACATCCAAGGCGCGTTGCAGATTTTTTGATAACTCATAATTGTCCCTCCCATCATTAATAACGAATAATGGTTCTGTTGCGGCAGGCGCCGCTCGCAATCATGACTTGACTTTTTTCCGGAAAATAGAAAAGTACTGAATACGTTTATTAAATTAATTCAATTATATTCATTGTTAAGTGATTGTCAATATCACTTTAACAGATCATGAAGCCAAATTAATTCATGAAAAAAGAGGCCGGCAAGTGCCAACCTCTTGATTTTCAATATGTTCACTTTGCTGCACCGGTATTTTCGGCTTTATCATAAAATTATTTTATCTTTTTGAAAGAATCAAATAAAATTTTTGAAGATTCTGTTCCGGTCGTCACCAGATCGGTGGTCTTCCCGCAGAGAATCCACTCGACAACAGCACCGCGGTTGATGATATTGATGTACTTGATCATGTCATCGATCGAAACATCGTCCCGGATCTCTCCGGCCTCTCGGCAGGCCGTCAGAAGACGCCGGTAAATTCCATTACTCTCGCGGTGTTCGTCCAGCTTTACAATGCTGCTCTCCGGATTCTTCAGCCCGTAGATGTAGTACTCCGCGCCGAGGCTCATGTTCGAACACACAGTGTACAGTTCCTCCTGAAACGCCAGCAGCTTCTCAAACGGCGTCAGATCCGCGTATTCCGGATCTGTATTCAGCCTCTCCTCGAAGTCGAGGTAGTCCCGGTCCAGATCATATGTCGCGTAAGTTGGGATCTCTTCCTTGCTTCGGAAATAATGATAAATATTTCCCGGCGTGCACCCTGCGGCATCCGCAATATCCTTGACCGTGACGTTATCATATCCCTTATCGTCAAACAGCTGCAGCGCGGAAGTAACCAGCTTCTGCTTCATCCGCTCCGAACGCTTCTTCTGAATTCCCCTTGCCATGTCACACAGCTCCTCGCAGCTTAAGTATGAACAAATTATAATACTTTTCGCTATCAGTTTAGCACAAACTAAAAGCAGCTGCAACGAGCCACGACTCCGGGCGGCCAATCCGGCGCAAGAACCGCCTCCGGCTTACGCGATCGCATACTCTCTTTCGTCAATCTGCTGCAGCGTCAGGCCGCATCCGTCCAGCATACCGCGCATGATCTCGGAGCGAAGCGCCTGACCGACTTCCGGATCACCTTCCGCATCCAGCCAGTACTGCGCGTGAATATCCTGCTCCTCGCGAAACGCCCAGCGTGCTGCGTCCTGCTCCGTGATAACAATCACGCGGTCACATGGCATGCCGCTCAGCAGGACGTCATTGAACCGGCGATATGCCGCCTCCGGCGCCGCGTCACTCTCCACTGCATGATGCGCCCCAAACGTGCGGGCAGCCTCTTTGACCGCTTCGATGCGCGAACCATCCTCCTTCAGCAGCTCCGTCACCAGCGCTGCATACCGGCTCTCCGCCTCGTCGATCCGGCCCTGCAGCCAGCCGTGAATATTCGCCTCATCGATCAGCTCCTCCAGCGGTCTCTGCTCTTCGCACGTATACGCCGCAGCCTGATCCGCTGACATCCAGCCCTTGTCCGCCGCCAGAAAAGCAATATCAGAAGTCAGTTCCTCCTGAAATCTGATTTTATCATACATCCAATAATGAATCGGTCCTAAAAATGCACTCATTCTGTATTCCTCCCATCTGTTGCAAAAATCGTAACACGATGCGCCGCATTCTGATGTTGCGCGCGCAACATCGTTCGCATCGTAAATCAATTTTTACGGGAAAATATATTGACATTTATTTAACATGTAGTAGACTGGTGCTACAGAAGTTGTTATTCAATTAACAATTACTCAATATGGAGCCCTGCCGCACCCCCCAGAGCTGTTTTGCAGACGGCGGGGCTCCGATGTGACCTTCTCCATTTTACGTACCAACTATTTATTTCGACCGGCAAAGAGGCCGCGAATCATAACGATTCGCGGCCTCTTTGCCGGTTATTGCATATTTTTGTATGATCAGATTGCCTCCGCAGCTTCATCGTCAGATGAACTAGTTGTTCTTCGATGGCGATGGAGTCGGCTCAATGACCTCAGTGTAGTGCTTCTTGCGCGCCAGGAATTCCGGATCCTTGTACAGGTTCATCAGACGTCCTTCGTTCTCGAAAATGTCGTCGCCGTGCGCCTTCTTGCCAGAGACGATATCATGCGCGTGCCACTCGGTCGACGGATCAAATTCCAGTCTGAGCGCGCCGTCCTTGATCTTCAGCTCGCCCTGAAGTCCGCAGAGCTCGCACTCCGCCGTAGTCGTTCCCGGATAGATATAGAAATTGTTTCCGTTGCAGTGCGGGCATGCACCGGTCTTGCCCTTCCAGTAGGACTTCTCCGTCAGCTCCGCGATCGGGAACTCGTGGCACTTCTCGTTGTCTTCTTTGATTTGCTGAGCAGCCTCTACCAGGTTGCGGCCGATCTGCTTCATGCGCTCAACTTTGTCATCCTGCATGATGACGTCCTTCGACCAGGAGAAGAAATCGTTATCGATCACCTTCCAGCCCGGGCTCATCGCCAGCATCGCGTGATCCGTCTCGACACGTACAGCCCAGTCAGATCCGCCGATTCCGACGAACGAACATGCCTTCTGCTTGAAGTACTTATCGTCCAGGCCCTTGCCGGTCTTCTCCTTCATCTGCATGCTTGCGCCATACAACAATCCGGAATCGTGGCCCGGTCCCATACGGTCGGTAATGATATGGAACAGTCCGGAAGCGCCGGATTCATAAATCGGATCAACGAACAGCAGGCCGTCCGCCTCAACCATCTTCTCATAGAACGCCTTGAAGTCGTCCTTTCTCGTGCATACCATGCCTTTGCCCATTACCAGCGCGCGGGAACATGCAACGCAGCCTGTGCAGGTCTGAATATCCCAGTCGAACAGATGGATAAACTCGATCTCCGCGCCAGCATCCCGTGCTGCTTCCAGCGCGACACGGCACATCGTATCATTATTTCCGTTCTTGGTTCCCAGCGAAACACCTAAAATCTTCATTTGATTATTCCTCCATATGATCCATACATTACAAACTCAACGTCCGGCAAATGAAAATCGTTAATTTTTTTTCATTTTGTACTTGTAATATACATTGAAAACGTTGAAATGACAAGCAAATTCAAGGGAAACGGCTATTCACGTTCGGTTATCGAATAGATATCTTTTCGGTTATAAAAGTTTTAGTGAAGAATCACAAAAAACATTCCTGGCGGCCGCTATACCATGTCCGATTTGCCTTGACTAACTTTTGAATTGGCTGTTACACTAATCGCGTATGAGGGAGTAGCAAGCACCCGGTGCAGCAAGTCAACATACTGGCACATAGCCTGGCTTGCTTTAAAATGCGAGACTCATGTATGCTTTTGCTGTGCATGAGATCGAGACGAGATGATGACATGGCATTGGCCATGTCTTTTTATTGCTGATATGGCAGCTGATTCCAGAAGGCGGAACCGGCTGCGTCAAATGAATTTACCGTTCGGATCAGGAGCTGCGTCTCCGGTCCGGGCCTGCCGGAGGTAGCCGCTGAATGGAAATGAGTTTTATCTTTGTGCTGAACAGTATCGGACTGGGCATCGGACTGGCAATGGATGCTTTTTCCGTGTCTATTGTAAATGGAATGAACGAGCCGTGCATGCGGCGGGGCAAGGTCGTGCAGATCGCCGGATGTTATGCTTTCTTTCAGTGGGCGATGCCGATGACCGGCTGGTTCTGCGTTCATTTCATCGCGCAGCAGTTCGAGGCATTCCGCCCCTTCATTCCGTGGATCGCGCTGATCCTTCTGCTGCTGATCGGCGGAAACATGCTCCGGGAAGGAATCGGAAGGCTCCGCGAAAATGAGCCCGCGGCTTGCGAAGACAACGCGCTGACCTGGCCGGTTCTGATTCTCCAGGGCGTTGCGACATCGATCGATGCGCTCTCTGTCGGATTCACGATCGCGAAATACGGTCCGCTGTCTGCATTTACGGCATCGCTGATCATCGCCGTCGTGACTTTTTTCATCTGCTTTGCCGGGCTGCATTTCGGGCGGAAATTCGGTGAAAAGATCGCCGACAAGTCGACGATTCTCGGCGGCCTGATTCTGATCGCGATCGGGCTGGAAATCTTCATCACCGGCTGATTTCTGCCCAACTCCGTGAAAGTCTGCAGAATCGGATCTCATTCCTGCCTTCATCACATCTTCCGGCGCTCGAGTCCGAGCAGGATCCGCCGCAGAAGCATCAATGAAACGATCATCATGATCACTTCGGTAACCGGCTGCGCCCAGATCAGTCCGTTGAACCCGAAGCGGCGGTTCAGCAGAAGGAGCAGCGGGATGTACAGGAAGAACTGCCGCACCAGTGTGATGCCGAAGGCGTACTGCGGCTTTCCCATCGACTGAAACGTTGTGCGGCTCATCGATGTCGCGCCGACGAACGGCAGGACGCACATCAACGCCCGAAGCACTTTCGCCCCGATTCGGATGACGACGTCCGAGGCCGTGAAAAGTCTGATCAGCTTCGGCGCGAAAATTCCGAAGACCGCCATCACAAAGAGTTCGATTCCGCTGACGATCCGGACCCCGGCCCGAAGCACCTGGAGCATTCTCGAATAATTCTCCGCACCGTAGTTGTAACCCATCAGCGGCTGATTGCCGGCCGCAAATCCCTGATAGATGTAATTGCCGATCGAAAGGATCTTCTGCGCGATCCCCATCGCCGCAACAGTCAGCTCGCCATACGCGACAGCCAGATTATTGTTGACCACATAGGCCGCGGTCGTCAGCAGTGTCTCGAGCGTAGCCGGCACGCCAACCCAGAAAATTTCCTTCAGGATCTGCGAAGTCGGGCGGATATACCGGACAGACGGCCGGAGCAGCGTCTTCTTTCGAACGTAATATGAAATGCTGACGAGCATTCCGACACCATTTCCGATCACCGTCGCCACCGCCGCACCCAGTATCTCCCATCCGAATCCGAAGATAAAAACAGGATCCAGCACGATGTTGGCCGCCGTACCGGCGACCATTCCGGCGATTGAATACTTTACGGAGCCCTCGCTCCGAAGCAGCTGCCCGAAAGTAAAATTTCCCATCGTGCACAGACTGCCGATCAGAAGCACCGTCACGTATTCCGCCGTATAGTCAAATGTATTGCTCCGGGCACCAAGCAGCGACACGATCGGGTTCCGGAGCGCCAGCCCCGCCGCCGCGACAGTCGCACTGTTCACAACTGTCAACAGATAGCCGGCCGTCAGTGTATGCTCCGCCAGCTCAGTATCGCCGGCGCCCATACTCCGCGCGATCAGCGATGACGCACCGGTTCCAATCATGTTAGACACTGCAATCATCACCATCATTACCGGATACGCCAGATTTACGGCAGCCAGCTGGTAGTCGTCCCGCAGCATGCCGATAAAAAACGTATCTGTCAGATTGTACAGCACCATGATGAACATGCCGGCGACGAGCGGCAGGCCGAGCGAAATCACGGCTTTCTCCGGGCGAGCTTCGCTCAGAATATAGATCCGCCGGTCCTTCTTTGTCCCGGCTTCCGCCACCGCTTCCGCGCCGCCCTGTCCATGTTCATGTGTGCTGCGCATCGCTTTCAGTCCCCCCTGATTCCTGATCGTTATTATTTCATGATTTCAGCAAAACCGCGCCCGGTCCGCTCTCCGTTTTTCTGGAAGTGATTCCCCTTGTTCCATTCAAAAACGCAGCACCCTTCGCCGAGATCCCGTTCCATGATTTCCTGCGTCTCTTCGATCCGATCCCCGACGGTCTTCATGATCGGGTTCTTCGTCCTCGGTTCCCGGTCGCCGAGACTGAGATAGACCCGCTCCGTATTTGCCGGATGTTCCTTAAGATACGGGATCCATCCCGGGAACCACACGGACGGTGATGCCGCCGCTGCGCCATAGAACACCGGCCGGTCTGAATTCGTCCACTCCTCCGCCGATCTCATCTCCGGCTGTGTTACCACCCACAGCGCGAAAAAAGCAGCCAGCGAATATCCGCCGATCACCCAGCGGTATTCTGTAACCGGATCCGCTTCAACCACTTCCCGCCGGATCCACGGCATCAGGCTGTCGGCCAGATACTGAAGCGTCTCATCCGCGCCGCCGCTGAATGACTCATTCCCGAATACCGGCGGTGCCTCCCACGGAGAAAGCTCGCGGTTCCAGTCGTTGATTTTGAAAGCGATCAGCGTAAAGTCCGCGTCGCTCTCCGCCTCCATCACCCGGACTTCATCCGGCAGCGCCTCGATATCGTGATCGTCCACCGGCTGAATCAGAATATATTGCACATCCTGCTGGCTGCCGACCGGCTGGTGCTGTCCACTCCGGCTGACTGCGCCCGGACCGGCATTCTCCGGTTCCAAAGCGGTCTTATTCAGGCTGATATGATCGTACCGGATACATCGGCGGTCATCAATTCGAAATTCGCGGAAACCGCTGTTCTGCTCAAAGCTCATTCTTTTATCTCTCCATTTCATCCTGGCCTTGATCGAAGGCAATTATATCTTGTAATCAGACTCTTCACATTGTATCATAATTCCATTCATACAAAAATAAATTCAGAACAGGAGGTTCGCCATGATTGAGATACGTTTTGAAAGCGCTTCTGACCGCGCTGCCGCTTATGACGCGGAGAACGGCAGAGAGATCGGATATTGCACATTTGAACGGGAGGAAGATACTGCAGAATGGGTCGTCACGCATACCGTCGTCGATCCGGAGTACGGCGGACAAGGCATCGCCGGACGGCTTTTTCAGGTCATCGTCGAAGAAGCGCGCAGCATTGGAGTGAAGATCATACCAGTATGCTCGTATGCAAAGAGACAGTTTGAGAAAAAGCCGGAATACGCAGACGTTCTGTCCCCGAACAGCGCAGAGTTCTGATCGGACACAGCGAAGCTGCATATAAATTGTATTTTTGAATGCGATTTTTCTACAGCAAAAGATCCGCCGACGGTGTTCCTTGGCGCGCTGGCATGCTGACGCCAGCCGACTCACCGTTTCTGCGGATCTCTTCCGTTCTATCATTCTCTTATTCTCTCCGGTTCACTCACCGAACCACTCGCGGTCTCGCCGGTTCTGTTTCGCCAGATTGTACTGTTCTAATTGTCCAGAATCTTGTAAAGCAGTCGGTACAGCACCTCTGCCTCTTCCCGTTTCAGAGGCAGACACTGGCCGATTGTCTTCGGAATGTCCCGAGCCTTGTCCTTGAGTCTGCGTCCTTCCTCCGTCAGACAGACATATACGGTCCGCTCATCCTCTTTCCGGCGCTCCCGCGTGATGTATCCGGATTTCTCCAGCTTCTTGAGGAGCGGCGTCAGCGTGCCGCTGTCCAGACACAGCCGCGCTCCGATCTCTCCGACCGGAATATTGTCCTGCTCCCACAGTACCATAAAAACAATATACTGCGTATAAGTCAGTCCGAGCGGCTTCAGCAGCGGTGTATACGCTCCGACCACTTTCCGCGAAGCTGCATACAAAGGGAAGCAGAGCTGATTGTCCAGTTTCAGTGCTTCATCTGAATTGTATTCCATAATACAGAGTAACTCCTTTCAGTCCACACTCTCTGTCCCGATATGCATCCAGCCGGGCGTCTCCAAAGAGGCTTCCGGCTGGATGTTCGGTCTGATTACTCGATCTTATCCTCTTATCTTCCTGTCTGCAGTCTACAACAGCGCCTCAACCGCTGCCTTCACATCCTTCATGTCCGCGGTCGGCTCAAAACGCTTCACTACATTTCCATCTCTGTCTACCAGGAATTTCGTGAAATTCCACTTGATGTCCGGATTGTTCTTATAATCCTTGTCGATCTTGTGCAGCATCGCGCCCATCGCCAGCGCCTTCGCACCCTTCCCGAAACCTTCGAAACCCTTCTGGCTCTTGAGATACGTGTACAGCGGCAGCTCATTCTCGCCGTTCACATCCGACTTCTTCATCTGCGGGAACTCCGTGTTGTAATGCAGTGTGCAGAACTCGTGGATCTCCTCATCAGTTCCCGGCGCCTGGCCCGCGAACTGATTGCAAGGAATGTCGATGATCTCAAGCCCCTTATCGTGCAGCTCCCGGTGCATTGTCTCCAGATCCTCATACTGCGGCGTGAATCCGCATCCGGTCGCCGTGTTGACGATCAGCATGACCTTGCCCTTGAACTGCTCCAGCGATACATCTTCATTCTTGGCGTTCTTGACGGAATATTCATAAATGCTCATTTTAATGCTCCTTTGCTCTGATCTTAATCATGAATCCGAATTGTTCATCCGGTTTTATATTGTTTACAATTATATTTTATCAAATATATTTCAGATGTCAAGCCCTGAGTCGCAAAAAAACAAATGGCCGGCAGAGAGTCCATCCTCCCTGCCAGCCTTTCCGGATGGCGCTATCGATTGTCAATGACTTCCGGGTTCATATCGTGCCACGCCAGACGATCGGCGGCTGTTTTTTCCCAGATCGTGCCCGGTTTCCCGTAATTGCAGTACGGGTCGATAGAGATCCCGCCCCGCGGCAGAAACCGCCCGAGCACTTCGATATACTTCGGCTCCATCAGCCGGATCAGGTCCTCCATGATGATATTCACGCAGTCCTCATGGAAATCGCCGTGATTCCGGAACGAAAACAGGTACAACTTAAGACTCTTGCTCTCCACCATACGGCGATCCGGGACATACGATATCGTGATCGTCGCGAAATCCGGCTGCCCGGTGATCGGGCAGAGGCTCGTAAATTCCGGGCAGTTGAATTTAACGAAATAGTCGTGATCCGGATGCTTGTTCTCGAACGTCTCCAGCAGCGCCGGATCATAGTCGGTCTCATATTTTGTGCCCTGATTGCCCAGCAGGGTCAGATCTCCTCTCTCTCTCATTCTGTTCATCCTCCAGTGTTTGAAAGTCATTAATCCTCGTACTTCAGCAGCGCCGGATCTTTCACGCCGTTCGCTGCGAACGCCGCCGCCCGGTCAATGCATGTGCCGCATTTGCCACATGGACGGTCGCCTCCCTCATAGCAGGACCAGGTCAGCTCATACGGTACACCGAGCTCCAGCCCGATCTTAACGACCCCGGCCTTGTTCGTATTGACAAAAGGCGCTTCGATCTGCAGCTGATGTCCGGAGCCCTCCCAGATCGCCTTGTTCATGTAATCATTGAAAATCGGCGAGCAGTCCGGATATGCGAATCCGGCTGAATCGTCGCCGTGCGCTCCGTAATAGATCAGGTCGCACTCCTGACTCAGCGCAACACTTGCCGCTGTAGACAGGAAAAGGCCGTTACGGAACGGCACATAGGTGCTGACCGGTTTCTTCCCGCCGGTCTCCTCGATCTGCTCCGCATAGCTTTCCTCCGGGATGGTTTTGCCTGACTGCTTCAGCAGCGCACAGCTGCTCCCTTCAAATATCAGGCTGAGATCCAGAAACCTCTGATTGATTCCATAGTAATCCGAAACGGCTTTCGCCGCCTGAATCTCTTTATCGTGCTTCTGCCCGTACGAAATCGACAGCGCAGAGACGTTATCCTTTCCGAACTTGTCAATTGCCACCGCGATGGCTGTCGTCGAATCGACGCCGCCGCTGGCCAGCACCAGTACTTTCATATCAGTTACCTCCGTTATTTCAGATACATCTGCAGTGCCGCGTCCGTCTTGAATGCGCCGCGAAGTTCCGCTGTGAACGTCTTCGTGTTGTTCTTCCGGATGCCCCGGGCCGCGACGCAGCTGTGTTTTGCCTCGATCAGCACCGCCACGTCCTCGCTCTCCGTAATTTCGGTCATGATATCTGCGATGTCCTGGCCGATGCGCTCCTGCAGCTGCAGCCTGCGGCCAACCATGTCGCAGATCCGTGCGATCTTCGAAAGACCGATCACTTTCCCTTTCGGGATGTAGGCAACGGTCGCTTTCATGTCATACATCAGCGCCATATGGTGTTCGCAGTAGGAAAAAAGATCAATGTCTCTCATCACCACTACCCGGCCTTCCTCTGTGTTGAGGTGGGTCGGATCGTCATCCACTTCATCGTCTGAAGTTCCGCCTGAAAAATTCTCCTCGAACCCTTCCGAAAATGTCTTGTTGAACCTCTCCGCAATCTGATGATTCGTATAATTCATTCCGGCGAATACTTCCTCGTACATCTTCGCCACGCGCTTCGGCGTATCTTTCAGGCCCTCGCGTTCCGGGTCATCGCCGAGGGCAATCAGGATTCCCCGGATATGCTCTTCGATTGCTTTTTTGTCGATCATGCTACACACCTCTTCTGTTCGGATCCCAGATCACTTTGTGGATCTGGATTTGAATCCTCGCGTCATTCATCCGGCGCTCAATCATAAAATTCACGATTTCTTCCGGCTCGATGCTGCCGAACACCGGGCTGAAATACACGTGACAGCGGCTTCGGAGTCCGTACTCCACGTCGATTTCCGCCGCCCGCTCGAGATCCGCGCGGTCCGAAACGACAAATTTGACCGTGTCTTCCGGCCGAAGCAGCGCAAAATTGTCCGTGATCATCCGATCCTCGCATCCGCTTCCCGGGAGCTTGTAATCCATCGTAAAGACCGGCCGCAGTCCGTGAATGTCAGTGAGCGGCGCCAGCGAAACCGCGCCGTTCGTCTCGATCTCCACCCGGAGAGGCTCCGCAGCGGACGCCGATTCAGCAGCGTTCCTCCGCATCAGGCGGTCGATCAGCGCCGGCAGCGCCGGCTGCAGCGCCGGTTCTCCGCCGGTCAGCGTCACATTCCGGATCCCGGTGCTCCGGATATATTCTTCGATTTCCTCAATCGTCAGATCTTCGTACGGGCAGTCCGGTTCATTCGCCCATTTTGTATCGCAGTATCCGCAGTTCAGATTGCATCCCGTGAACCGGATAAAAACGGCAAGCTCTCCGGCTCGCGTGCCTTCTCCGTTGATACTGACGAATTTCTCTGCTACTCTCATTACTCTTCGTATGCCGCGCAATTGTTCGGCGTCTCGTAGACCTCGACGCGATGCACCGGAATTCCTTTCTTTATAAGTTCATCGAAAAAATATTTTGCGAAATTCTCTGCCGTCGGCCGGAACTTCACTTCGACCAGCCGGAAACATTCTTCCTCGAGCGCTTCTATTGTTTTTTCCCGAAGAGATCCGGCCTCGTAGATCAGGCTGTGATCCAGCTGCTCCGAAAGTTCCTTCAGCGCGCTCTTGAGATCCGAAAAATCCATCAGCATTCCCCGGTTCTGCGGATCCCCGCAAAGGCTTTCGCCTGCAGCTTCCGCCAGCACCCGCCAGCGGTGCCCGTGAATGTTCCGGCACTTTCCGTTGTAATCTTTCAGAAAATGTGCCGCGTCAAAGCTCTGTTCCGATCGTATGTAATACATTGGGTTCCTCCTAAATCAAAAGGCCCTGCGCAAAACGCAGAGCCCTATGCGCGCTCCGGGAGAGAGCGCGCCGCAGTCCTGGTTTTGATTAGGGACAGGATGGTACTAACGAACTGTCCATTCAGTGATAACAATATTATTCTATACTATATGCATCCCGGATGCAAGCATTACAAACAGGAATCGTCAAAGGCATATCGGTGGCCGGGATCCGCAGAGCAGCAGATCCTGCTTCATGCGTTTTAACAGTTACACTCTGAATGCTAACGCCAGACAAATTGAAAGCGCTGCTAAGAATAAAACCACCACTCCAAAGATCACGACTACAGTGATAAAAGCAATAAAGAGTGCTATTGTCTTGCGCTTTTTTGTCCAAAACGGTTTCTGAGTAAAAAACGCCTTCAGTTTGTTGAACCACTTCTTGAATTTTTTCTTTAACTTTTCTGATAATGTCGTGCGCTTCCCGTCGCCACTATTCACGTCACTGCCATTCACAATGATGCCATTCTCAGTGCGGCCATTCGCAGTATGCCAACCCATAGGATCACCCCATCAGGTGAAGTATAGCACCTGGTCCGCTCGTACTACAATGCTTAGCCGTACTACAATGCTTACTTGAAGAAGCTGATCACAATCCGTACGGCGACGACCACCAGAACCGCAATTCCTGTCAGAACCACCGCATCTACTGTATTCACCATGCTGACTCCTTCCTGCTGCAATCCGCAGCCTTCCGCTATTCCAATCCGACGAACTTGTATCCGGCTTCCTCAACCGCACCTTTCATTGCGGATTCAGAGACGTATTTGCTCATCTTGATCTCGACCTTGTTCTCGTCGTGATTTGCGGTGGCCGAATCGATCCCATCCAACGCCTCCAGCGCATTCTTTACGTGTCTCTCGCAGTTCTGGCACATCATTCCTTCTACTTTTGCTGTTACTGTCACTTGATTTTCCTCCTCGGTTTCGTTTGATTCATAAGCTGTATTGTTTTCTCTTGTATATTCCGCTGCATCGACTACTTCCCGGTCCGCCGGATCGACGGGCACTGCCGCGGATCCTCTGCGCGGCTTATCGTGGGATGCATCGTGCAGTTTGAACAGATTCAGGCGAAGCGCATTCATGCATACGGTGAAGCTGGAAAGCGACATCGCTGCGGCGCCCCACATCGGGTTGACGGAAATTCCATGATACAGTCCGGCTGCCATCGGAATCAGGATCGCGTTGTAAGCGAACGCCCAGAACAGGTTTTCGTAGATGTTCCGCAGCGTCGCTCGGCTGAGCCGGATTGCTGAAGACACGTCGGTCAGTTTCGAATTCATCAGAACAACCTCGGCCGAGTCGATCGCCACATCGGTTCCGGCTCCGATCGCGATTCCGGTATCCGCTCTGGTCAGTGCCGGCGCGTCATTGATGCCATCGCCGACCATGGCGACTCTGCCCTGCTTCTGCAGGTCGCGGATGACGGATTCCTTTCCGTCCGGAAGCACTCCGGCGATGACGCGGTTCACGCCGGCCTGATCGCCGATCGCCTTTGCGGTCTTCGCGTTGTCTCCTGTCAGCATGACGACTTCGATGCCCATGCTTTGAAGCTCCTTCACGGCCTGCGCGGAATCCGGCTTGATTACATCCGCAACCGCAATGATGCCAAGGAGCTCGCCGTCTTTTTCAAAATACAGCGGTGTCTTGCCCTGATCTGCCAGCGAATCCGCTGACTGCTTCAGCGATTCCGGCACGTCCGCAAGTCCGACGATGAAGTTTCCGGAGCCGCCGTGAAGGACACTGCCTGCCCGTTTTCCCGTCAGACCGTTTCCGGCGAGTGCTTTGAAATCGCTGACCGCATCGGCTTTCAGCCCCAGCGCATTTCCTTTCTCGACGATCGCTTGTGCCAGCGGATGCTCGCTCTTGACTTCCAGCGAGTAAGCGGCCTGCATCAGCTCATCTTCCGTGACGGATGCCACCGGGATGATATCGGTCACTTCCGGCTTGCCTGCAGTGATGGTGCCGGTCTTGTCCAGCGCGATGACATCAATTTTACCGGCATTCTCCAATGCTTCCGAAGTCTTGAACAGGATGCCGTTCTTTGCGCCCATGCCGTTGCCGACCATGATCGCCACCGGTGTCGCGAGTCCTAATGCGCACGGGCAGGAAATGACGAGAACTGTAATCGCGTGTTCCAGCGCGACCGACAGCTCAGCGCCGCTCAAAAGCCAGCCTGTGCATACCACGATTGCGATCAGGATGACCGCCGGTACAAATACGCCGGAAACCTTATCTGCTATGCGGGCGATCGGCGCTTTCGTCGCCGCCGCGTCGCTGACCATCTGAATGATCTGAGAGAACGTCGTATCTTCGCCGACCCGGGTTGCTTTTGCCCGGATGAAACCGGCGCGGTTGATTGTCGCCGCAGAGACATTGTCTCCTTCGGCTTTGTCCACCGGAATCGATTCTCCGGTCAGCGCGGACTCGTCAATCGCTGTCGAGCCTTCGATGATCACACCGTCTACAGGCACCGATTCGCCCGGCTTGACGATGAATACTTCGCCCGCCTGCACTTCATCTATGCCGACTTCGACGGCCTCTCCATTCCGCTCAACCACCGCCGTCTTCGGCGCCATCTTCATCAGATTCTTCAGCGCGTCGGTCGTGCGACCCTTCGACAGCGATTCGAGCGTCTTTCCGACCGTGATCAGCGCCGGAATCATCGCCGCTGACTCAAAATACAGCTGGTTATGATAGATCGGCATCAGATCCGCATTCGCCGTTCCAGCCGTCACAAGATATGTCATACGGAAAAGCACGTACAGCGACCAGCCGAATGATACGCTGGAACCCAGCGCCACCAGCGTGTCCATGTTCGGCGCGCCGTGGATGGTCGACTTGAATCCGGAAATGAAGAAATCCCGGTTGATGAACATCACGATCAGCGCGAGTATCATCTGGAGGATTCCGAGTCCGATATGATTATGGACGAGGAAACCCGGCACTGGCCAGTTCAGCATGTTGTGACCCATTGTAAGATACATGAGTATCAGCATCACCACGACGGACTGCTTCAGCCGCCGCACCAGCTTCGGTGTCTGGCGGTCCTTCAGCGCGTCTTCCTCTGCAGCCAGCTTCGCGCTAGCGCTTCCGGCAGCTGCCTTACCGGCCTCTTCACCTTTCGGCGACGCTCCATAGCCGGCATCCTCCACCGCTTTGATAATTTCATCCGCTCCGGCGGTACCGTCCACCGCCATCGAATTGGTCAGAAGGGATACCGAGACCGATTTGACGCCCGGCACCTTCGTCACCGCTTTCTCAACATGGGCCTGGCAGGCCGCGCAGGTCATGCCTGTTACAATGTATTGATCCATATAACTTTGACCTTCTTTCTCTGTGTGAATCTATTTCATCAGCTTCTGCAGCAGCGCACAGAGCTCGTCAATCGCTTCGTCCTTACCGGTCCGAATGTCCTCCGCCACACAGGAGCGGATGTGACATCCGAGGAGCACCTTGTTGAAGCTGTTCAGCGCGCTGGTCGCTGCAGAAACCTGAACCAGGATATCCGGACAGTATGCATCGTTCTCCACCATCTTCTCGATTCCGCGAATCTGGCCTTCCACCCGGCGGAGGCGGGTCAGCAGCGCTTTCTGCTCTTCCGGCGTCCGCTTCTTGTGGCGGACACCCGCCCCGTTTTCTCCGCAGCAGCTTTTCAGCTCTTCGGATTCATCTGTTACTCGCATCTCAGCGCCTTTCATTTCGTCAGCCATTGCAGCCTCCTTTCGGTTATCTGATCCACCGCGATAACGCGGCAGACTTCCTGGTTCTGATACTTTATCTGTAAGTCTGTAATCCGGTCCGTATTCATATGTCTGAATACCCCTAAGGGGTATCTTCTATGGTCAATAGAATATACCCCCTAAGGGTATTCGTCAAGTGCTTCTTTTGTATTAATTTGAGAACGCATCCGGAAACAGGGAAAAAAAGAACGATCCCGCGCAGCGCGCGGCACAAACCGCCGCGCTGCGCGGGATCGTTCATCATGTTCAACCGAAAGTCCCCGCTTCGTTTTATCATTTTAATTCGCCGGCTCTGCCTCCTCGCCGATAAACAGTTCTTTCGGAAATTCCTGCCGGAGCTGTTCTTCAAGCGTTGCAATGTCTTTTGTCTCATCAGACGCCGCATTGATTGTATTCAGAATCGCAAAATACTTGTCACGGAAGATCCTGAACTGTTTCGTGTAATCCTCATCGCCGGATTCATGGAGCTCGCTGAGGTACTTGTGTTCTTTGCCGTTGATATCATCAATGCTCCGGGCCAGCATGAAAACGCCGAGATCCGAGCACTGGTCGGAAATCCGCTCGAGATTCTGAAGGATGTTCTGGAATCCGATTCCGTTGACGACCGAACACATATTGTGTGTCATCCTGTATACGTGGCGAGCGCGGAGCTCTTCGACCATCTCGTCGATCACTTCTTCCAGCGGCTCGATCTTCTTCGCCAGATCGAGGCGGCCGGTCCGGAAAGACACTGAGGTCAGATCCAGAATATCGTCCACCGCCGACATCATGATCCGCATCTCCGCCATCGCACTCTTCGAGAACGCGACGCCTTCTTCTCGCATATCCGCTTCATGGTTA